>ERZ795052.1033-NODE-1033-length-39854-cov-6.678560_pt1 | contig 39854 bp, 30 predicted proteins | sample MGYA00375136_ERZ795052 | MGnify/ENA primary metagenome ERZ795052 (study PRJEB30181, sample SAMN05720156) | activated sludge metagenome | isolation source: Anaerobic digester | place: Japan | collected 2015-05-26 ... | reverse complement strand
GACATCGAGCCGGACACGGACCTGGACCTGATGCAGGCGAACCAGACGCTGGGGCAATTCACCGCGCGCGCCATAGCGGCGCTGGATGAGTATCTGGCGGCGGAAGCGCCCTCGTTGGTCCTCGTGCAGGGCGACACCACCACGGTGTTGTGCGCTGCGCTGGCCGCGTTTTACCACCAAATCCCGGTGGGCCACGTCGAGGCCGGCCTGCGGACCGGGAACCTGATGTCGCCGTGGCCGGAGGAGGCGAACCGGGTGCTGACCAGCCGGCTGGCGGCCCTGCATTTCGCGCCCACCTCCACCAGCCGGGACAACTTGCTGCGCGAAGGGATTGCTCCCGAGCGCATTTTCGTCACCGGCAACACCGTGATTGACGCCCTTTTCCTGGCCCTGGAGAAGGTGCGGGCCCGGCCGCCGGCCATCCCCGGCCTGCCGGCGGCATTAACCGAGGCTGCGAACGGGCCGCCGCTGGTGCTGATCACCGGTCATCGCCGGGAGAATTTCGGGGCGGCCTTCGAGTCCATCTGCCGGGCCATTGCGGAATTGGCCCGGCGTTTTCCCCAAACCCAGTTTGTCTATCCGGTGCATTTGAATCCGAACGTGCGCGAGCCGGTGATGCGGCTGCTGGCGCCCGCGGCGAAGGCGGGCAACATCCATTTGTTGGAGCCGCTGGATTATCTGCCGTTCGTGGCGCTGATGAACCGCTCGACCCTCATCCTGACCGATTCGGGCGGCATCCAGGAAGAGGCCCCAAGCCTGGGCAAGCCGGTGCTGGTGATGCGCGAAACCACCGAGCGGCCGGAGGCGGTCCAGGCCGGGACCGTGAAACTGGTGGGCACGGACTGTTCCACCATCGTCCGGGAGGCCGCCCGCCTGCTCGAGGACCGCGCCGCCTACGAGGCGATGCAGCGGGCGCACAATCCTTATGGCGACGGCGCCGCGGCCGGCAGAATCGCCGGTCTTTGCGCCGAGTTTTTGAGGCGGAATGCGGCCGCGCCGCGCGCATGAAACGGCTGGTCATCGAGCATCTGCCTGGTTTTCTCAAACCCCTCTGGGCCCGGCTGGAAGCCTCGCCGCTGGGATACCGCCTGGCGCGGGGAACATTCTGGAGCCTGGTGGGGGCTGTGATCTCCAAAGGCCTGGCGCTGGCCGCCTCCATCGTTGTGGCGAGAGTCATTGGCAAAATCAGCTTCGGCGAGCTGGGCATGATTCAAAGCACGGTGGGTCTTTTTGGGGTGTTTGCGGGCCTCGGCATGGGGCTGACTGCAAACAAGCATGTTGCGGAGTTCCGCGGACCGGCGCCCGTGAGGGCGGGCCGGATTATTGCTTTATCGAGCGCCACGGCTTGGTGTTCCGGCCTTTTGATGACAATCGTCCTGATTGGGCTGGCGCCGTGGCTGGCGGAGCGCACTTTGGCGGCACCCCACCTTGCCCCGCTCTTGCGCGCCGGATCCCTGCTGCTGCTGTTTAGCGCGGTGAACGGCGCACAAACCGGCGCGCTGGCCGGCTTCGAGGCATTCAAACGAATCGCGGGGATCAATTTTTATGCCGGCCTTGCGTCCTTTCCCCTCCTGGTGGGCGGGGTCTGGTGGCGGGGTCTCGAGGGCGCGGTTTGGGGTTTGGTGGCCAGCCAGGCGCTGACATCCTTTCTTTCCTTCCTGGCAGTTCGAAGTGAAGCTCGCAGCGCCGGGGTGCCGCTGGCCTACTCGGGTGCAATCCAGGAATGGGGTGTGCTTTGGCGGTTCAGCCTGCCGGCCGTGCTCGGGACGGTAACCACCGGCCCTGTTTATTGGCTTTGCAATACGCTGTTGGTCAACCGCCCTGACGGCTATGCGGAAATGGGGGTGCTCAATGCCGCGAACCAGTGGTTCACTGCGTTGTTGTTTCTGCCGACCGTTTTGGGGCAGGCCGCTTTGCCAATGCTGGCAGAGCGCCTGGGCCAGAACGATCGCGGCCGTTCCTCGCGCGTGATGTGGCTTTCCATCAAGGTGAATGCTCTCATCAGCCTGCCGATCGTCGTGGTGGGGTCGGTGTGCAGTCGCGTGATCATGAATCTCTACGGTTCGAGCTTTGGCGAGGCCTGGCTGACGTTGGTTCTGGTGCTGTGCACTGCGGGATTGCTGGCCATGCAAACGCCGGTGGGACATGTCATTACGGCCAGCGGCCGCATGTGGCTGGGGGCCCTGATGAATCTGGGGTGGGGGCTTGGTTTTTTGGGATTTACCTGGCTGTTTCTGTCGTGGGGTGCCCTGGGCTTGGCAACCGCCCGGCTTCTTGCTTATCTGCTGCATGGAATATGGACGTTTGCTTTTGCCGTGCGGGTGCTGCGGGGAGATGCCAGGCTGGGCAGCCTGCAGGGAATCGGTCCTGGGCCAACCCCCGATGAACCCACTCGACCATGAGCGCTGAACACATGCCAGCCGCAAGCCACCCGTTTGAACGCAGCGGGCTGGCGTCGTTGTCTGACTTGGAGACTCGCGAATGGAAGCAGCTTTTTTCCCAGCTTGAAGGCGAGCAAGGCGAGTTTCTGGCGAAGGCCTCTCAATTCCGCAGCCCCGAGTATAAGTGGCCCGGCGACCCGCTGCATACGTGGAGCCGGGTTTGGGAGTACCCTTACACCTACCACCACCTTCAAACCTGGCGTCGGAGACAACCGGGCGACAAACTGCCGCACGTGGTGGACCTCGGCAGCGGCGTGACCTTCTTTCCGTTCAGCGTGGCACGCCTTGGGTGCCGGGTGACTTGTACGGATACGGATCCGGTGGCCGGCACCGACCTCCAGCGGGCGGCCGGCTGTGTGCCTCACAAGCCGGGGGCGGTGCAGTTCAGGCTGTGTGGAGAAACCCTGCCTTTCGAGACCGGCGAGGTGGATGCCATTTTCTGTGTTAGCGTGCTGGAGCACATTCCTGCGCGCGAGAAAACCATTTCCGAGATGGCCCGCATTTTGAAGCCCGGCGGCCTTCTCGTGCTCACCATGGACCTGGACCTTCGAGGGGACAGTGAGATTGGAGCAAAGCCTTATCGCAGCCTGATTCAAGTGTTGGAGACCCATTTTGCCTACCGGCACCCTGACCGCACGGTCCACCCGGCGGACATTCTTACCAGTGGGGCCGGCCCGTATCCCGTTGCCCCACGGGGGGGCTTGAGATTTGCAGTCCGCGAAGCGGTCAGGCGCGCTTTGGGCCGCAAACCGCGTCCCCGCGTGCCTTTTGTGCTCGCGGCGATGGGGCTGGTCTTGACTTCCAAGAGGCCCCCGGGCTGACGCGTCACCGCGCGCCACTCTGATTCCGGCGGGGAGCCGCGCCCGGTCCAACCGGAAACGGCTGCAAACTGAACCGAACGAGCGCCCCTTCCACGCGGGAAGCGCTTCAAGGAGCTTCAGACATTCTCAGGACGGCACGGGCAACCTGTCCGGCATGGAGCCGGGCCGTCCAGGTGGCGCTGATGCGCGCCGGGTCGCGCCCGCCGCTGTCCCAGGCGGCCATTTCCGCGCAAATCGCATCGCAGTAAAGGGCGGGCGAGCGGTTGCAGGACAAGGTGCCCGACGCTTCGGAACAGAAATAGTTGAAGGACGCGATCAACGCCGTGCCGACGACGGAGCATCCGCAACACAGCGCTTCGGCGGCCGCGATGCCAAAGGACTCCGAGTAGGAGGAGTTCACAAAGATGCGCGCTTCCTGGTAATGCCGGCCAAGCTGAGAGTTGGGGATGGGCCCCAGGATTTCAATGCGTTGCCGAACCTCCGGCGGAAGTTTGCCGACCCGTTCCTCGAGGGCCTCCCGTCCGCTGCCGATGATCCGCGCCCGGTACTCGGGACGGCGCGGCAGCGCCCGCGCCAGCGCCTGAACCAGCAACGGCGCGCCTTTCACCAGCCGTTCCCAGCCCCCAACCGCCACGATCAGGGGCTGTTTGCGGACGGCAGGATTGTAGGTCATGTGGGAAGCCACCGGATGATGCAGCAAGGTCAGCCGGGGAACCAGGTCGGGCCGGCCGCAGTGCAGGAGGAACCGGCTGAAACGCTGCATGCCCAGCGGCGAGGGCACGCCAATCCGGTCGGCCAGCTCCAGGTGTTGCAGGGTCTGGGTGTAATGAGAGCGGGGGAGGGCACCAAGCGTTTTGGCCAGCGCCACCGCCCAGGGAAAGAACCGGCGCTCCATCCGGGCATACACATACTTGGTTTGAAGGTAGCGGGAGAACCAGACCTGGGGACTGCGAACGCCATCCGCGTCCAGCACCAAAACCACCTTGACCCCCGCCTCCTTGAGCGCGCGCGTGACCCGGGTAAAGCGCGGCAGCGCCCACGAGTAAAGCACCACGCCCTCGAGCTTCCATTGCCGCCACCAGGCGGGGTCCTCCATCTGCGGCTGGGAAGCCAGGACCAGGTCCGGCCGTTGCACCATAGCGGGATCGCCAAGGGCCACAAACCGGCTGTCCACCCCGTTGGCTTTGAAGCCCTCGTGGAACAGGCCGGCGTCGCGATCCCAGAAGGGATCGCGCAAGTTGTACTGCAGGAGGATGACCGCGAACCAGCGTCCTGGAGGGGGAGGCATTGCCATAGGCGTTTGACTTCGCGCGGTCAAACCCTACCGCGTCCGGCGCGGCGCGCGCGCGGCGTCGTGGCCACCCCGGGGACCAAGCATGGATGTTGTCATCACGGTTGACCGCGAGCGTATCAGGCCCCGCGCCTCGCGGCAATATCGGCCTCGGCGGCATATCGGCCCCGGTGGCGATTCGAAGCCGAAACCCGGGCTCTGCCCACGGTGTTGGCATCGCCTGCCCTTCTCCTCGAGCCGGCGCGCCGGCCATCGCGCCGATGACCGCCGGCCCAGCCGCCGCCCCGCCACAAACCCGGGCAGGATGCCGCTGGCACCTCGACTGCGCGAAGGGCCCGGTGCCTTCTCCGCTTGCAGGGTGGGGCAGCGCGAACTATCTTCCCCGCCAATGAATCCAAGCATACCGTATCTGGATCTGCCGGCGCAGATGCGCGGCATCCGCAGGGACATTGACGCCGCCATCGCGCGCACGCTGGACCAGTGCTCGTTTTGCCTGGGCCCCGACGTGGCGCAGTTCGAGAAGGATTTCGCCCGCTATTGCGGGGCGGAGCACTGCGTGGGCTTCAACAGCGGCACCTCGGCGCTGCACATTGCCATGCTGCTGTTGAACGTGGGGCGGGGGGACGAAGTCATCACCACGCCGATGACGTTCGTGGCGACCAGTTGGGCAATCTCGTATGTCGGGGCCAAACCGGTTTACGTGGATATTGACGACGCGACGTTTGGCCTGGACCCCGCGCTGGTCGAGCGGGCCATCACCCCCAAAACGCGCGCCATTCTTCCCGTGCACCTGTACGGGCATCCGGTGGACCTGGACCCGTTGCTGGCGGTCTGCCGCAAGCACAACCTGCCGCTGGTCGAGGACGCCGCCCAGGCCCATGCGGCCAAGTACAAAGGCAAAATGGTCGGCACTTTCGGCGAAATTTCGTGTTTCAGTTTTTACCCGGGCAAAAACCTGGGGGCCTACGGCGAAGGGGGCGGCCTGGTGACGAACAACGCCGCTTACGCCGCGCGGGCCCGCGCCCTGCGCGAGCATGGCTCGACCCGGCGTTATTATCACGATGAAGTCGGCTTCAACTACCGCATGGAGGGCATCCAGGGCGCGGTGCTGGGGGTCAAGTTGAAACACCTGGACCAGTGGACCCGCGAACGCCGGCGCGTGGCGCAGCGTTATCACGAGCTGCTGGCCGACACGCCCCTGCAACTGCCCCGCGAGGCCGATTACGCCCAAAGCGCCTACCACCTCTACGTCGTGCGCCACCCGCGCCGCGACGACCTGAAGCAGCATCTCGAAGCCAATGGCGTCGGCTGTGCGCTGCATTATCCGCTCCCGCTGCACCTGCAAAAGTGTTACGCGCACCTGGGCTACAAGGCCGGCGACTTTCCCGTCGCTGAAAAGGCCGCGCGCGAATGCCTCAGCCTCCCCATTTATCCGGAGCTTACCGAAGAACAAATCCTGCGGGTGGCCGAGGTCATCAAGAGCTTCTTCGCCGGGAAATAGCCTCCCCCAGGCGTGGCGCGGCCGCCGTGGCGGCGTCTCAATCCCGGCCGCCGGCACGCCACACTGACTCTCCGCCATGAACATTCCTCCTCGCGCCCCACGGATGCATGCCGGCTGGACAGGTTGCCTGACGCTGCTGCTGGCGGTCCTGGCCCTCCCCGGCCCGGCCGCCGAACAGGCCCCCGCCCCATTCGAGCCCTTGTTTCCCGAGGATGGCATCCCCAAGGGCTGGGTGGTGCGGCAGTGGAATGACTTGAAGGCGCCGGCCGCCGCGGGCGTGGTCTGGCAGGTCAAAGACGGCGTCCTCCACGGCAGCGACCCGCGCGGGACGTGGCTGGTCAGTGAAAAGGAATACGGCGATTTCATTCTCGAGTTCGAATGGCGGTTGGGCGAACGCGGCAACAGTGGCGTTGCGCTGCGCGCCCCGATGTTTGGGGACCCGGCCTTCGACGGCCTGGAGTTGCAGATGGTGGACCCCCGCTACCAGCCTGCCAACAGCCCCATGGCCCCCGCGGAACTCACCGGCAGCCTTTACCGCGCCGTGCCGCCCCGCGTGCAGGTTTTCCGCCCCACCGAGTGGAACCGCTACGAAATCACCTGCCAGGGGTCGCGAATCAAAGTCGTGCTCAACGGCGAGACGATTCAGGACCTGGATTTGAATGAGCAGACGCACACGACGAAACGGCATGATGGTTCGGAGGCGCCGCCGCTCAAGGACCGCCCGCGCCGCGGCCATATCGGTTTCCAGGAACTGAGCCGGGGGGGCGGGCACGTCGAGATTCGCAACGCCCGCATCCGGGTGCTCGACCCCTGACTCCGGCCCCGCCTCGAGTCCGCCCTTGACTTTCTTCCCGCCAGGGTTTCAATCGCCCCGGCCAATGCCACCATGCCCCATGAATCCAACTTCGCCTCCCGACCTCACCGCCCGCCTCACCCGCTGTTTCCCCTCCGCGGCGGGCGTTCCGCCTGAGTTCCGCCTCGACCCCCGCGGCTACGAGCGCTGGTGCCTGCTGGACGGCCAGCTCACCACCTGGCAGGGGGCCATGACCGAGGTCAGCTCGCCCCTTTGCCTCGAACAGGGCGGAACCCTCAGCCGGCCCGTCATCGGACACGTGCCCCTGATGGATGAGGCGGCCGCGCTCCAGGGCCTCGAAGCGGCCGTGCGCGCCTGGGACAACGGCCGCGGCCACTGGCCCACCCGGACCGTCGCCCGGCGGATTGAGGCGGTCGAAGGGTTCATCACCCGCATGCTGACGGTCCGCGACGAGGTGGTGAAACTCCTCATGTGGGAGGTGGGCAAGAGTCTCGAAGACAGCCGCAAAGAGTTCGACCGGACGGTGGATTACATTCGCAAGACCATCGAAGCGCTCAAGGACATTGACCGCGCGGGCTCGCGCTTCAGCGTGGACGGCGGGGTGATTGCCCAGGTTCGGCGCGCGCCGTTGGGCGTGGTCCTCTCGATGGGCCCGTTCAACTACCCCCTCAACGAGATTTACACGACGCTCATCCCGGCGCTGATCATGGGCAACCCGGTCGTCGTCAAAACCCCCAAGTTCGGCCGCCTTCTGCACCAGCCCCTGCTGCCGGCCTTTGCCGCGAGTTTTCCGCCCGGCGTGGTCAATTTCCTTTCCGGCGCCGGCTCCGAACTGATCGGGCCGATCATGAAAAGCGGGCGGGTCAACGCCCTGGCCTTCATCGGCTCCAGCCGCGTGGCCGGCATCCTCAAACACCAGCATCCCCAGCCCCACCGCATGCGCGCCATCCTTGGCCTGGATGCCAAAAACCCGGCGCTGGTCCTGCCCGATGCCGACCTGGACCTCGCCGTCAAGGAATGCGTCACCGGCAGCCTCAGCTTCAATGGCCAGCGTTGCACCGCGCTCAAAATCCTCTTTGTGCACCGCTCCATCCTGGATGCCTTCCTCGACAAATTCTGCGCGGCCGTCAACGCCCTGCCCATCGGCATGCCCTGGGACAAGGACGTGAAACTGACTCCCCTGCCGGAGTTCAACAAGACCCAGTCCCTGGCCGCTTATGTCGAAGACGCCCTCGCCAAAGGCGGGCGCGTCGTCAACCCCGGCGGCGGCGCCGCCGTTCAAACGTTGTTTTTCCCCGCCGTCGTTTACCCCGTGGCGGAGGGGGCCCGCCTCTACGCCGAGGAGCAGTTCGGCCCGGTCGTGCCCGTGTGCGCCTATGACGACGACCGGCAATTCTTGGATTATGTCGCGGCTTCCAATTTCGGCCAGCAGGTGAGCCTGTTCGGCCGCGACCCCGAGCGTCTGGCCCGGCTGATTGATCCCCTGGCCAATCAAGTCTGCCGCATCAACCTCAACTGCCAGTGCCAGCGCGGGCCGGACACCCTGCCTTTCACCGGGCGCAAAGACTCCGCCGAGGCCACCCTTTCAATCAGCGACGCGCTCAAGTGCTTCTCCATTCGCTCGCTCGTCGCCGCCCAGGCCACCTCGGAAAGCCGCGAGCTGATCCGCGAAATTGTCGCCGGCCGCCACTCCAGCTTCCTCCACACGGATTACCTCCTGTGAGGGGACGCTAAAATTATAGGACTGACCCCTCCTCGTCGAACATGGTGCTGCGGTCGAGCTCGAGCCAGTGTTTCAGCGAGAGGGCGCGGACTTCCTGAAAATACTCCGGGGTGGTGCCGCCATGGCGCTTGACCAGGGCGGCCAGGTCGTCCGCAATCCGGCGGACCAGCTCGGGTTTCAACCGCAGGCGGAGTTGCGCCTCGCCGTGGCGGAATATCGCTTCGCAGACCGGCGGGCCGTTGGTCAGCACGGTGATGGTGCCGCGGCCCAGGCTTGCCCCCGTGGCCACCTGGAGGCCGTCGTTGAGGCAACTGAGCGGCGGCTCGAGGCCCGCGTGGCTTTCAACCCGCAATTCATCCAGCGCGACATTGAACCGCTCGCGCGCGCGCAGCCCCATTTTCGCGCCGATAATCGAATAGGTGCCCAGGTGCCGGTGCAGTTCACTGGTGAGCACGGCCGCCTTCCATTCCTCCAAACCATGCCGCGCGAGGATGGCCGGCGCGGCCTCGGCCACATCCGGCAGCAAGTCCTGCGGCGCGGCGGGAAAGTCCGCCATGATCACCGTGCCGCGCGGCGGCAGCATGCGGAGCGTGGCCACCAAGGTCCGGCGCAGCGCGGCGGCGTCCACCCCGCTCAACTGCGACCAGCCCGGTTGGTCCGGCACCGCATCCATGGTCCCGAGCGATGGATTCAAAAACCGCACCGCCACCAGGTCGTCCCAGAGTTTGAGATGCCGCTTTTGAACCAGCTCCGCGCCCCGACCGCTCTGATGCAGGCGGAGAATCAGGTCCGCCGCGGGCGAACGGATCAGCGCCAGTTCACTGAGCAACGAATCGTCCACCGGGGGCGCCGCCGTTCCGTCCGGCCAGCCAATGGCCTCGACCCGCAAGCCGGCGCGGGCAATGCGTTTCAAGGCCGCCGGGTCGCGTTGCGCGTTCCAGTCCGGCCGGGCGGCGCCGGGCGGCGTGCCGTACCACAGGACAAGGCTGATGGCCCGGGCCAGCTCGGGCTCGGCTTCGAGCGCCTCCGCCAGATTCGACAGGGGGCCAAGGCAGATATAGAGATTGCCGTAGGGGGCGCTGCGCAGCGCCAGCCGGATCAGCTCTTGGGCGCCGCGCAGGCCGCCGGGCGGAATGGCCGGGGGACCCAGACGCTCCCAGTCCAGGCCCGTCGCGTTGGAGCGGAACGCCGGGGCGGGCGCCCCGAGGGTCCGGCCGACCCCCACCGCCACGCCGGTCTGTTTCAGGAACCCCAGTATGCGGCACACGTTGGTTGCGCCCACATCCGGCGGGCTGGCGCCGTCGCTGGTCACGACCAGCGTCACATGGACATACGGCGAGGTGAGCAGCAGCGCCAGGGCTCGCGCGTCGTCGGCCGCCATGTCGGTGTCCACGATCACCCCGGCGCCGGTATGGCCGGAGGCAGGGAGGGGGCTGCATGCCAGGAGGACGGCGGCCGCCAGGGCCGCCGCGGCGGCCAGCCGGGCGGGGCATCCCACCCCACGAGATGTTTGATTCATACGATTTTAGTCTTGCGTAACACTTCCAAACAGTATGAAATGTTTTCGTGTTCGTAACATATTCCCGCGGCCGCGTCAACCGCGCGGCCGGGCCGCGGGCCAGGCGGACGCCGCGCGATGAATTGAATGAATGGATTGAAATGAACATGCGAAACCGCAACCTGTCACCGGGCCGGCGCCCGCTGGCGCTCGCGGCCCTCGCCGCCGCCCTGTGCGCCGGCGGCCTGAACGCCGAAACCCACTGGAATCTCCAGGCTGTCAACGCGAACGGCGCCAGCGCCTGGAGCCCCGCCTATCCCTTCACCGTTGTGGGCGTGCTGCTGACCGACCCGGACGAAATGCTGGATTCGACGCCAAACTTTCAGCCCGCGTCGGCGGGGGTGATGGGGGGCGAATGGCAGATGGTGGTGCAGGCGGTTTGGCCCGGCGACCGCGGGGGCACCTTCTGTTGGATGGGGCAGAATTATGCGTTGCGGCGCTCGCCGGGAGACGACTCGTTCAGCTACAGCAACGAGGCGTGGCTGGCCGAAATGGCCCGCCTGAACCACGATCCGGCCACCGGCCATGCTTTTCGCAAAGGCGACCTGGTCTCGATTACCGCCAACGGCTCGCTCTTCTTCGGCGGCAAACGCAACATCAATGAAATGCACCGCAACGAGCCGGAGTATGACTTCACTCTCTCGCTGGTGGCTTCGAATTACGGCCTGCCCGCCCCCGAGGTCCTGTCGCTGGCCTCCCTCGTGCGGACCAACGACAACGATCCCGCCACCTTCGAGGACATCTTTGATCCCACGCGCGCCACGGGCGGCGAGCACTGGCAGGGCATGCGCGTGCGGCTCAACGGGCTGACGCTGCTGGAGACCAACGGGTGGAACCCCGCCAATCCCTGGGGCGGCCGCCTGTGCGCGGTGACAGACGGCGAGAACCGCTTCTTCAAACTGCGGCATCCCCGTTACAGCCTGGGCCCGCCTCCCGCCGGGGTTTTCGATGCGATCGGCATTCTGAACCAGGAAAGCGGTTCCGGCGCCCAGGGCACCAACGGCTACGAACTGTTTGTCCAACAGGTCCTGCCGGCTGAACCGGCGGTGCTGACCCTGGCTTCCACCCCGGTCATCACCTGGCCCGGCTCCCTGGCCAATTACCAGTTGGTATATACCAACATGCTCGGCGCCCCCGGTCCCTGGCAGCCGGCCACCAATGTCCCCGCCCTGGTCAATGGCCGCTGGACCGTCATGCTTGACCCGGCCGAGGCGCAGACCCGGTTCTATCGGCTGCAACGAGTTCAGTAGCTTCCGGTCATGAAGCCGCGAGCTGCAGCAACGGGGTCCGGCCGGGCGTTCACGCTGATCGAGCTGCTGGTTTCAGTGGCGATCATCGCGATCCTGGCCAGCCTCCTTCTGCCCGCGATAAGCCGCGCCAAGGAGAAGGCCAAAGTCGCCAAGGTGCATGCTGAGCTCTACGGAATCGGCGTGGCTCTGCACATGTATGCCGACGACCATGCGGGCCGCGTCCCGCCGGTGCGCGAGAATTGCAACACGGACCTGCGCGAGCATTGGTGCCAGCTTCCGCCCGAGCTGGCCGAGGGCCGCTACCTGCCGCGCAGCGATGCCGGCGGCCGCGAGGCCAACCTCGAGGACCCCTTCGACCCGGCGCATACTTACAAATACGCCGCGCCGGGTCCGCTGCTCCTGAACGGCGAGCCGGCCGGAGACTACGCCCTCTGGGTGCCCACCAATTTTCCCGAGCTGAAGAGTGATTTTGGCCGGTTTTACTCCAAACCGGCCGACAGCCCGGTGCGCTGGGCGGTCTGGAGCCTGGGGCCCCGGCCCCGAAGCGCGCGCAGCCAGAGCGCCCACGCGCCCATGAGCGAGCTGACCTGGTACCGGCGGACCGGCGATGACGGTGTCATCGTGCGCTATGCCAACCGGGATGGCCTCCAGTTCAAGAGCCCGTGAGCCCCCCCCCACGTTGACGGGCGAAAAGGTTTTGGTAGCGTCAGGGCCGTGAAAGACAACAAATCGGGCGGGGTCGTCCGTTTCAGTGTGTCGGTTCCGCGCGAGTTGGCGCGGCAGCTCGACCAGATGACCCGCGAGAAAGGCTACGGCAACCGCTCCCAGGCGGTGGCGGACCTCATCCGCGCCGGGCTGGTCGAGCATCGTCAAAACCTGGGAAATCAGGAGATTGCGGGCACCATCACGCTGGTTTACGACCACCATAAACAGCACGTCCAGGCCACCCTCACCGACATCCAGCACGACCACCATGCGGTGATCATCTCCACCCTCCATGTTCATCTGGATCACCACAACTGTCTCGAGGTCCTCGTGGTCCGCGGCCAGGCTTCAACCATCAAGAAAATCGCGGACGAACTGATCAGCGCCAAGGGCGTCAAACACGGCAAACTGACCGTCACCTCGAGCGGCAAAGACCTTCCCTCCTGACGCGGTGCCGCCCGCCGGCCACCCCCGCGAAATCGTTGCCGGCCATCTCGCCAGCTTGCTTCACCCGCATTACCTGTTGGGAGGCGACGCTAAAATTATAGGACTGACCCCATTGAGGCGGAGGAAGTGGGTCGGGCGGTCGAGGGCGGAGCCGGGCGCGGCGTATTTGCAGCGGGCCGAGCCGTCGGCGTGGAGGAGGGTTTCGAGCAGTTCCAGGGGAGGGTCGGCGCCGGCCCAGTTCACCAGGTCGGAACTGGCCTGCCAGTCGAGGCGGGCGTCGGCCGCGCCGGGCGCCATTCGGAAGCTGAGGGTGAGGCGCAGTTCGTCACCGATCCATTCCAGCGCCGGGACGGGTGCGGGCAGGAAGGAAGCGCGGCGCGGGTCCAGGCCGAAGGCGTATTCCACGAAGTTGGCCAGGCCGTCGGCGTCGTAATCCGCGGCGGGGCCGGAGAGAACGTCGTTGGTTGCGGCGGCGGGGGCCCAATACAGCTCACGCCAGCGGGCATAGGATTGGGGCGTGACCGTGCCCGAGGGCATGCCGCCGGGCATGACCGACGGGGCCCAGTTGCCCGGATTGGCGTGATCGGGATTACTGGCCGGATCAATGAGAACCAGCGACGGACCGTCGCCGTCGGGCGCGAGGGGCCAGGGGGGATCATCCGAGTAGGCGAAATCCCGAATGGTCGAGTTGCGGGCGTCCACCAGCAGCAGGCGCTCGCCGCTGTTGGCCAGCCGCCCGGCATACATGCCGGCGATCAGATCGTCGCAGACATGCCCGTAACGGGCCTGGAAAGCCGCCAGATTGACAACCACGAGCACGCTGGCGCCAGGGTTAAGATACCGCCGCGCCCCGCTGGTGAAATCGAAGAGGATGCCATCGGTGAACCGCACGCCGGTCAGGTCCACCGGAACGGCGCCGATGTTCATGAGACGCACGAACTCGAACTCGTCGGCGTTGTCAAAATCGGCGGCTTCCTCGGCAAGGGTGGGATCGGGCGGATGATACATGATTTCGGCGATGACGAGGTTGGCGGCGGAGGCGGGAACGGCCGCGGGGGCGAACGTGGCTTCAGTCAGCGGGCTCCATTCGCCGGTGAGGTTATTCCGGGCGCGCGCCTTGACGGTGCAGAGCTCGGTCAGCGCGACGGGGGCGGTATAACGGCTGGCCGCGGGGTTGAGCAGGCCGCCGGGCAGACGCGGGTCGGAGCCATCCAGCGTGTAATGGATTGCGGCTGTCTGGCCGGGGATGGCGACCGACGACGTCATGGAAAGGCTGTAGCCGGGCGGCACCATCCCGCCGTGCTGGCTGAACACGGGGGGCTCGGTCAGCGGCCAGAAGCCGGCATCCCGGAGCATTTGCCGGCCGGGTTCGGAGCCCAGGAGATAGGAGCGGCGGCCATTGGTTGGGTTGATCCAGGCGTTGAACGCCGTCAGGGCAATGGGCGAGCCGGAGTTATAGGTGACGGCGGCGTCCGCTTCACGGCGCAGTTCATCCAGCCGCTGGAGGAAACGGGGTTTGGCCGGCCCGGCGCCGTCCGGGTCGCGGTCGTCCAGCACGCCGCCATTGAACAGGTGCCGGTTTACGCGGTCGGCAAAGAGCAGGCGGAATTCCGGGCTGGTGGACAGGCGCCGGAACACGCGGGGCAGATCGAGATTGTAGTTTTTATGCGAGGGAGGAACGATCAGGTCGTTGGTGATGGTGTTGTAGGTGACGGGATGGCCGGAACTGATCGCCTTGCAGGCGCCTTCCGCGTCCCAAACTCCGAAACGGAAACGGCTCAGCGGGCCGGAGGATCGCTCGCGGGCGAAGACGTAATTGTTTCCCGGCCAATCCCACATCGCGCAATAGATGTTGAGCAGGAAGTAATCGGCGGTGTTTTCGACGTCTATCTTGTTGGTGACGGCGAACCAGTTGGCGAGGTTGGTGAGATTGAGATCGAGCGCGGCCAGCAGTTGGTTGAACGCGGTGTTGTCGCCGTCCACCCAGGAGCGGATGTAATTGACGTCCCATGGCTTGTCGCTGCGGTAGTGGGCCTGGAAGAATTGCTCGCGAAACCGCTCGCAAAGGTTGTAGAGGCCCTTGTACACGCCGTTCACGTAAAGAGAACAGAACAGGCCGCGGGCGCCCACGTGGCCCATGTCGAGATAAAGGCGGCGCACCAGCTCGTCGGTGATGAACGGGTTCTTGATGTCGTTTTTGCCTGCGCGCAGCCGGAGATGCTCGAACTCGCGGATGTTGTAGTTGGTGAACAGGGGAAAATCGAGCAGGCCCGAGCCGAAATCACCGGTGAAATAGACGTTAAAGGAGGGTTTCTCGACGGAACTGGAGGGGTTCCAGGGCGAACTCGTGGCGACGGTGGTGAACTTCAGTCGCGGGCGCGAGTAGCTGCTGGAACTGAGGCGCAGGCCGACCTCCCCCCGCCACGGCTGCTGGTTGGTGGCGTAAATGCCGGGGGGAAAGTAGTATTCCAGGCGCGCTTCGCGCTCGAAGGGGGTGCCGTTGCCCAGCGCCCAGTCGTAGGACTGGGGGCCGGTGGCATGCCAGATGGAGGAGAGATACTGGCCGCCCACAATCGCCAGCAAGCCGTCCGGGGCGTAGAAGTCGCGCCCGGGATCGCCGGTGAGGGCGACGACGGGGAGCGTGACCAGGGCCGTGGGGCGGCGGAGGATGTAGGTGTGTGTCCGGGTTTTCGACGGGAGATAACCCGGCAGGAAGGCCCGCGCGCGGACCACCATGCCGGTCTTGTCATTGAGTTGGGCAACCAGGAAAGGCTGCGTGTAGGTCCAGCCGTTCCATTCAGTGGGCTCGGTGCCGTTGGTGGTGTAGCGGATGATGACGTTGGTCAGGGGATGCCGGAGATAGAGCGGAAACGCCTGGTTCAGATAAATCCCGCCGGGCAGGTTGGTGCCCAGGGCGTTTTGGAACTCGACGGGTTCGACTCGTCCGGCGTAGGCGGGGCCGGTGTTGGCCGCGCCCGGCGTGGCGGTGGTGAGGAAGCCAAAAACGCCGGGATTGTCCGGGCGCCGGCCGTAGGCGGCGAAGGAAACCTGCTCCGGGTAATTGGTTTGAAACCCGTCAATGAAATGGCCTTGCGGGTCGAACAACATCAGTTTCCCGCCCTCCTCACTCAGGCGGAAGTTGGTGTGGAGGAAAGCGGCGGGGCCGGCCGGGGCATTGGCTTCGTCGCGGTTGTCGCACAGCACGACCAGAAAACCGCCGGGCGGGAGGATGGTGTTGGTGGGGAAACGCCATTTGCCGGGTTTGGCGGGGTCATCGGTGAGGCTCCAGCCGGACAGGTTCGTGCTGGCCGGCCCCGGGTTATGGAGCTCGACCCAGTCGGAAAATGCGGAGGGCTGCGAGTAGTCCTCGTTCTCCTCATCGTCGGGCGGCGTAAAGACGCGGGTCAGAAGGCCGAAGTCCACCAGTCCGCCGGACGGTTCGGCCCGGCCGGCGAAGTATTTCCAGGACCCGCCGCTCGCGCCGGGCAGGATGAAGTCCGCGGCGGGCGTGTTGGTGCCGGCGGCCAGACGGAGGCCGGCGTTGATGCGGAACTCGGGGGTGGGCAGGTGTTTGACAATCCGGGAGGGGTCGTTGGTCGTCGAGGGTTGCTCGCCGTTATGCGCCTGCAGGGCGAGCAGATTGCGTCCCGGCACCAGCCACGACGCGGCGGGCCCCAGCGGGAACTCAACCAGGGTGGCGGTCGTGCTCACGTTGCAGGCGGGCTCGCTGGCGAAGACGAAATGGTTCGTCGGGCCGCAATTTGCGCGCGCCACCTCCCGGCCATTCAAGTAAGCGACAAAGCCGTCATTGTACTGGACGGACAGGATCAGCGGGGCCGCGGCGGCCGCTTGCGCCGCGGAAACTTCAAATTCTTTTCGAAGGTAGAGCGAGGGGGTGAGGTCCTTCATCTGGGTCGTCAGGTCGGTGGCCAGGCCGGAAAAGCCGTAGCCGGCCGGCAACAAGCCGTTGCTCCAATGCGACGCGTTGAACTCGAGCTCGACCCAGCGGCATCCCGTGCCGAGCCGCGGCACACCCGCCGCATCCCAGGTCAGCCGGCGTTCATTCGACGAAGCGACAAATTCGTTGATGACCACCCCCTGTGCCCAGCCGGGCGGCAGACACAACAACACCCCCGCGCCCATGAGGCAGAGGCGCCGGCTCGCGCCCCGCCCTGGCGTCCCGAACCACGACTGGCTTCTCACACGGGTGGATTTTATGAAAAACCAGGGCAAAAGTCGAGCTGAAACGCTTCCAACTGAAAGCTTCAAACCGCCAGCTCGGCCTCAGGGATGCCCGCCGGCGTTCCGATTCGTGCCGTCCGCCGTTTGAGCGCCAGCGCCGCGTCCTGTTTCTCGAACACAATCTGGGCGACGTCGAGGTGTTGAAAAACGTACTGGGAATAGGCCGTGTCGTACAGGTCGCTGGCGAAGTGGATTTGCGGCTCGAGCGGGTCCGAGCGGATTGTGTGAAGCGCGGCCTCGACGCCCACCGCCACCTGCGCGCAGGTGGCGTTGGCGCCCCGCACGCGGGGGTTGGCCAGGCTGTGCAGGTAATAGACCCGCCGCTCGGGATAATCGAGGCAGACGCCGATGGTGTCCGCGCCGGTCAGAGGCACGGTGGCGTTGTCGGCGATTTCCAAATCGTCAATGGCAACGGTCCCGCGCTCCCGCCAAACCGCCTCCAGGTAATCCATGGTGCGAGGATGAATCGCATAAAGATATTTCGAGGAAGTCACGAGCTGGCGTCCGAGGATCAGGTTTTCTTCGTGAAGCACCAGGAACCCGCGCGGATAGGAGGGCAGACGCAGCACCGGCTCGAGGATGGGCTTGAGACTCTCGCGGTGGGCAATCGCGGGCGAGGCCAGCAGCTCCAGCTCGCCTTCGACAACCGCGCCGGTCGGTTCCCAGACCGTTTCGGCGAGGAATTCTTTTCGCGACCAGGTAATGACCGGCCGCCAGCCGGTGGCGGGGGTCGAGGTGTCGTACTCGAAATGCACAATCCGGGCCGGTGTCCCGTAGTGCCGGTACCCGTGCCAGACCCAGATGTTGACGATGCCCGGATTCATGCCGGCACTCAGGATGTGCGGCGCCCGGCGCGTGAACTCGGCGGTCCGCTGGACCCGCTCCAGCATCCCGGCCACGCCGCAATGCGCGTCGTTGAGCGCGGTATTGACATACGACACCCCCGCCGCGTCGGTGGCGCGGAGAATCGGCAGGGTATCCTGATCCGTCAGGTCCAGCACCAGATCAACCTGATGGCGCCGCAGCAGTTCCCGGTAGTAAACCTGGTCTTCCGGAAAGCTGAGCGGGCGATGGAGGAAGCGGTAATCCAACCGTTCGTGATCCAGGTGAGCATTGGCGAGCACCTCCGCGCTTTGATCCAGCAAAAGCAGGCGCCCAAAACCGGCGCGCTGCCGGCTCAGCCGCAGCAAGAACGCCTGCGCCACGTGCCCGGAGGCGCCCAAAATCAGCAGATTAGGCCGGCGCCGGGCTTCCGCCTTCTCCACCACTCCCGGCCGGGCCGGGCGGGCACGCGGGCGCCGCGGGACAGCCGGCCGGGGAGGCACGGTTCCCGAAGCGCCGTTTCCGCCAGGGGTGGGTTCGCTGACGGGCCGGGTTGAAGGCTGGAGGTCACGACTGGAGATGCCACGAGGTGCGGTCTTTTCATACATGGTTCTGACGCCTTTCCTGGTTGGGGAGTGATCGGTGGGATCCTTCGCCTGGCGAGTGCGCCAGCGAATCTCGCGTTGATGCTCTGCCTCTGGGTCGGAAGCCGTGCCGCATCATGCCTGCGAGGATAAACTCGCGGGCCCGCGCTGACAAGGGTTCGAGGAATAAAATCCGTTTTTTTTGCGGCGGCTGTTTTCCCGCGCGAAGTGAAAAAGACGCCGGCACGCTGCGCGGCCGCGGTCCGGCGCGTCGCGCCAGGCCGCGGTTGCCCGGGCACGGCCGCTGCCTCGCCGGCCGGCCGCGCCACGCGGGGCTGCGGCTACGCCGGCGCCGCGGCGCCCGCCTGGACGACCGCTTCGCGGATGAGGTTCTTGAACCGTTCGACGCCCTCGCCGAGCGCGGCGGAAATGGGCAGGACGGGTGTTTTGCGGACGCGGCGTTTGAAGGTCTTCAGGTTCGCCTCGGCCACCGGCTCATCCATTTTGTTGGCCACGACCAGGCGCGGACGCTCCGTCAGCGACCGGTCGTACAACTCCAGCTCGCGCAGCAAACTCGCATAGTCCTCCCAGGGCGCCCGCCCATCGGCGCCCGCCATGTCCAGCAGCAGCACCAGCATTTTGCAGCGCTCGATGTGGCGCAGGAATTTGTGGCCCAGCCCCACGTTTCGATGCGCGCCTTCGATCAGCCCGGGCACGTCGCACACCGTGAGCCGGAAAAAGTCCGGATACTCCACGATGCCGATTTGGGGGTGCAAGGTGGTGAACGGGTAGGGCGCAATCTTGGGCTGCGCCCGCGAGATGGCGGTTAATAACGTGGATTTGCCCGCGTTGGGATAGCCCACCAGGCCCACCTCGGCCATCATCCGCAATTCCAGCAGAAAATGCCCTTCTTCGCCGGGCTCGCCCGGCTGGGCGAACCGCGGCGCCTGACGCGTGGCCGTGGCGAAGTTGCGATTGCCCAGTCCGCCGCGCCCCCCTTTGCAGAGCAAAAAGCGCTGACCATGCTCGGTCAGGTCGGCCAGCAATTCGCCCCGCAGCTTTCGGTCTTCGAGTGGTTCGCGCTCCGCCTCCTCCCGGGCCAAATCCACTTCCATGGCCGCCAGTCCTGCGGCAGTGCGAAACAGGGGCCGGTGGGAAGCCGTCGTGTTCAGGGTGGGCGCGGCCTCCCCCCGCTCCGGCTTGTCCGCCCCCACCTCCTGGTCGCAGCCCAAAGCCCAGACCAGCGTGCCGCAGGGCACCTTGACCACCAGGTCCTTGCCCGCATGTCCGTCCATCCCTTTGCCCAGCCCGCCCTGCCCGTCCTGCGCGATCAAGCGCGGCTGATAAAACTGCGCGATCAGATTGTTCAAATCGTGGTCCGCTTCCAGAATCACGTCGCCGCCGCGCCCGCCATTGCCGCCGCTGGGGCCGCCCTTGGGACGAAACTTCTCGCGTTGAAACGCGACACAGCCTTTGCCGCCATGTCCGGCCCGCGCGTAAATCCTGATCTCGTCAATAAACATAATCCGGCCTTTGCCGTTCCAGTTCCTTCAAATCCCGGCTCCCAGGCTGCGCCCGCCCGCGCCAATAAAAAAGGCGAGGCTGGCAGCCTCGCCCGGAATCCGTCAGACCGGAGCTAATTGCTGGCGGGCGCGGCGGCTTGTGCCACCACGTTCACCCGCCGGCCGTTCCGGTCGAAATTGACTTTGCCGTCCACCAGCGCGAACAGGGTCCAGTCCCGGCCCGTCCCCACGTTGTCCCCCGCCACGAACCGGCTGCCCCGCTGCCGCACCAGAATGCTTCCCGCCGTCACAAACTGCCCGCCAAATCGTTTCACTCCCAGCCGCTTGCTGACGCTGTCGCGCCCGTTGCGAATGCTGCCTTGACCTTTCTTATGTGCCATAAAACTGCTCTCCGGTTAAAGCTTGATCTCTTTGATTTTGACCACCGTCAACGGCTGCCGGTGCCCGATGGTCTTGTGATAACCTTTCCGCCGCTTCATCTTGAAGGTGACCTTCTTCCGGTCGCGGATATGTTCCACCACGTCCGCCACCACCGTCGCGTTGCCAACCGTCGGCGCGCCCACGCTCACCTGCCCGTCGTTATTCACGAGCAACACCCGGTCAAAAGTCACCGGCTGGCCGGCTTCCACCTCCAAGCGTTCCACCTGGAGAGTATCCCCGGCACTGACCCGATATTGTTTGCTTCCTGTCTCGAATACAGCGTACATAAAAATCTTCCCGCCAAAAGGGACGCAGATACAACCAAAATCCCGGCCGCATGTCAACGCCCCATTTTGGATTTTTTTCCACCCCCGTCCTTCTCCCGGCCAGCGATCTCGGGGAGGTCATCCGCTTTGACTAACAACTTACTCTAACTCAAAGATTACCGGGTGCAACCCCGCCCTTTCAGGGCCGTGATGCGTTCGCCGCAACCCCGTCGCTGCCGAGGGCCGCATTCCGCTTGGAGGAACGCCGGACGCTGCGATTGGCATGTCAAAGCCGGGCGGCAACCCGGGCGAGCATCCCAAATCCTCAGGCGGAAGCGGCTCGTGGGTCGTGGTTTGACTTCGTTATCGTTATTGCTCAACCTCCTGCATCATCGGCTAACATGATAACCTTGCGCTCATCTCGTTTCGGCGTCGGCCTGCTGCTTCTCAGTCTGCACCTTGGCCAGGCTGCGCAGTCCGCTCCCCCTCCCGGCAACAGTCGCAGCCCTGGCCCAGGCGATCAGCAACCATATTTCCCAGCCCAAATTCGCCGCGGCTTCCTGGGGCGTGAAAATCGTTTCCCTCGAATCTGGCGCCACTTTGTTCGAGCACAACAGCCGGATGCTGTTCAGCCCGGCCTCCAATTCCAAGCTCTACACGGTGGCCCTCGGTTTGGACCGGCTGGGGCCGGACTACCGCATCCGCACGTCGCTTTACTCCCAAACGCCACCCAGCCGGCGGGGCACGCTGCGCGGGGACCTGATCCTCTACGGCCGCGGCGACCCCACCCTCAATGCCCGGTTGAACGGGGGCGATATCCTTAAGGCGCTTGAACCGCTGGTCTTTGCCCTGACCAACGCCGGGGTTCGAAGGGTCAGCGGCGACCTGGTGGCCGATGCGAGCTTCATCCGGGGACCGGAGTTCGGCTCGGGCTGGTCGTGGGATGACGCCCAGTACTACTACGGCGCCGAAATCTCGGCGTTGACCATCAACGACAATATTCTCCAAGTGACCGCAAAGCCCGGGAGGCTGGGCGAGCCCTGCCAGCTCACGCTGTCGCCGCCCACCGATTACCTCCGCTTCGAGAATCGCACCAGGACCGTGGCTGCGGGCGAGCGCCGCGCGCTGTCGTTTTACCGGCCGCTCGGGGACAACCTGGTGTATGTGACCGGCAGCATCCCCGTGGACGACCCGGGTTTGACCGAGGACCTGACGGTTCATGACCCGGCCGGATTGTTTGGCCGCTGGTTTCGCCAGGCGCTGGCGCGCCACGGCGTCAAAGTCTCCGGCAAAATTCGATCTTACAACTGGCTCACCCGGCCGGCGAGCCTGCCCGAAACCGCCCACTTGCACGAAATCGCTTTTGTCGAGTCTCCGCCCCTTCGCGACATCGCCCGCGAGATTCAAAAACCGTCCCAGAACCTCTATACCGACCTCCTCCTGGCCCACCTCGGCGAGCACTTCCGCACCGCCGACACGCCGTCCCGGACTTCTTCCGAGGATTTGGGCATCCGGGAATTGAACCGGTTCCTGGGCCAGATCGGCATTCCCCGCGGCGAGGTGCTGTTCGAGGAAGGCTCAGGCCTTTCCCGCAACAACCTCACCACGCCCAACGCCACGGTGGCGCTGCTCCAATACATGCACAGCCATCCTGCCGGCGCCGCTTACCTCGAGGCCCTCCCCATCGCCGGCGTGGACGGCACCTTGCGGCGGCGGATGACCGATACCCCGGCGGCGGGAAACGTCCGCGCCAAAACCGGCACCTTGCGCTGGGCCAATTCCCTCTCCGGCCACGTCACCACCGCCGCCGGCGAGCGCCTGATCTTTTCCCTGATGCTCAACCGCTATTACAACACCAACCCCGCGGTTTCCACCCGCGCCGACCTCGACGCCATCGCGGTTTGGCTTGCCGGTTTTGCCGGACGGTCCGACGGCGCCGCGCCGCGGCAATAGCCGCGCTTCCCATCCCTTGGGGAACTTTGGCCGGCCGGCCGGGTTCAATCCCGCTGAGGGTGACGGTCAACCATTCTTCTATCGTCACTCTTTTTCTTGATAGCAGCCGCCGGGTCCGTTTCTTCTGATGGCCGGAAAGGGACGTCGCGTGTTTTCAAACCCATAACCGTGGATGAGCTGCTATGAAAGGAACCTCGATCATCGGAGTCGCGTTGTTATCCCCCGCCCTCGTTGTGCAGGCCGAAATTGTCGCGCAATGGAACTTCAACTCCCGCCCGCCGGATGGCAGCACGTCAACCGGCGCCTTGTCACCCTCGGTTGGCTTGGGCACCGCGATCCCGATCGGGGGAATCACCTCCTCCTTCTCCAGCGGCAGCGCGGCGGACCCCGAGCCGGATAATACCGCGTGGCACACCACGAGTTACCCGGGCGCCGCGACCAACAACCGCACCGCCGGCGTCCAGTTTTCGGTGGACACCAGCGGCTATACCAATGTCTGGCTGAGCTGGGCGCAGCGGCACAGCGACACGGCCAGCCGGTACTGCCGCCTGCTTTACACCGTGGACGGATACACCTGGCTGGAAGGCCGCGTGATCGAAATGACCACGGGTGGGGTCTGGAGCAATGTGGTCGCCGATCTGGGCGCCGTCGCCGGGGCGGCCAACAATCCCGCGTTTGGATTTCAAATCGTCACCGAATTCGAGAGCACGGCCACGGGCGCGGGCGCCAACCGTTACCTGCCCACGGCGGCCGGCTCCAGCTACAGCAGCAGCGGCACGATCCGCTTCGACCTGGTCACGGTCAACGGCATCCGCCTGCCGGGGGCCAACACCGCTCCCGGCATCTCCGCCATCCCGGACCAGGTGCTGCGCGTGGGGCAATCCTCCGGCCCCATTGAATTTACGGTGTGGGACTTCGAGGAGGCCGGCAGCGCGCTGGTCCTGAGCGAATCCTCGTCCGATCCCGCCGTGGTGCCGGACTGGAACATTGTGTTTGCGGGCGATACCGGTCATCGCACCGTCACCCTCACGGCGGGAGAGCAGCCGGGAACCTCGACGATCACGGTTTATGTTTATGATTCCGGCGGCAAATGGAGCAGCACCAGCTTTCGCGTCACGGTTCTGCCGTGGAACACCTCGCCGTGGATCGGCGGCCTGGCCGGGACCAACACGCTGATCAACTCGCCGGCCGGGCCGGTTCCCTTCACGGTCGGCGACCTGGAGACGCCGGCGGGGAATCTGGTGGTCACAGGCTGCGCGTGGAACGCGGAACTCCTGCCGCCCTCGGGATTGACGTTTGGCGGCAGCGGCGCGGATCGCACCGTCACCCTCGCTCCCGCGGCCGGGCGGGCCGGGAACACGCCTGTAACCATCGAAGTCAGCGACGGAACCAACCGCGCCAGCGCGGTCTTTGCGCTGATGGTCCGGCCCGATCCGGCCGTGGTCTTTTACGAGCCTTTCGACTACGCGGACGGTTCGCTCCTGACGAATTCCGGCTTTTTATGGGCGCATCGGTCCGGCAGCAACGGCCAGTGCGCGGTCCTGGCCGGCGAACTCCAACTCAGCGGCGCCCAGACCGAGGACGTGTTGGGTTTGCTCGCCGGCGGGCCCTATCAACGGAGCAACCGCACGGTGCTGTATGCCAGCTTCAAACTCCGCGTGGAAACGCTGCCCAAGTCGCGCCCGGAATACTTCGCCCACTTTGCGGACGGCACCAGCACGCTGCGGGGGCGGGTGTTCGCAGGCACGACCAATGCCGCGCCCGGCTGCTACCGTCTCAGCGTTGCCAATGGCTCGGAAACGGTGGTGGAACTCGCGCAGGACCTCCAAACCAACGTCACCTACCGGGTGGTGAGCCGCTATGACATTGATGCTGCCACCACCCGCCTCTGGGTGGACCCGGCCCTCGAGACCGACCCGGGGGTCGAGGCGACGGACTCCCAGCCGCCGGTGAAGATCAGCTCCTACGCCTTCCGCCAGGATTCGGGTTTGGGCGCCGTCCTGTGGGTGGACGACTTGCGCGTGGGACTAACCTTTGCCGCCGTGGTCCCCGACGCGCCTCCCGAACGGCCGCGGCTTTGGATCACGCCGGAGCCCGGCCGTGTCATTTTGCGCTGGGAGGATCCCGCCTTTCACCTCGAATCTGCCGCTGATTTGGACGCAACGTTCACGCCCGTCCAAGGCGCCGTCAGTCCCTTTACCAACCTCTTGACGGCCGAACGCCGCTTCTTCCGGCTAAAACGGTAGGTGCGCGACGCGAAAAGCCTGCAGTCTTCCCCCCGTCAAACTTGTCGCTGTGCAAACGCGCAAGGCTCGCCCGAGCCGGGTGCGGAGGCCCGGCAGACTTGCGGCGTTGGTTCGACACTGGGAAGACTCTCTCCCGGCCTCTGAAACGCGGGGTGTGTTCCTCCCGCCAACCCTCAGCGCGTCACCTTCCGCACGTTGCGGTTTGATGCCCCTGTCCCCGCGCGACCGTCGTCTCCTCGCTGCCGCTCCCCGAACAGTCGCCCGGGCCGACGGCCTTCAGCTTTTAACTTCGAGCTGGGCGAAGGGATTGTTGTTGAACCCGCTGGCGGCGGGAGCCTGGTCCGGCCGCGGCTGAGGCGTTCGCTCCGCCGGGGTGGGGGCTGGAGCACGAGGGGCGGCCTCGGGGCGCGTCGCTGACGGCGTCCCGGAAGCTTCCTCCTTGGGATGCTTGGCGCGCTTGTTTCGTGGCAGCGGGCTGATCATGAGGTTGATGCCCCGCCCCACCAGCTTGGGCTCGAAATCCGGGTGGCCGTAGGGCGCAATCATCGCCAGGAACTTCTCGATGACCTGGAACCCATATTCCGTGTGGGCCATTTCCCGGCCGCGGAACTTGAGGGTCACCTTCAGCTTCATGTCCTCGCAGAGAAAATCAATGGCATGGCCCACTTTGACCTCGAGGTCATGCGCATCAATCTTCGGGCTGAGCTGGATTTCCTTAACCTTGGTGGCGTGCTGGTGCTTTTTGGATTCCTTTTCCCGCTTGTTCTGTTCGTAGCGGAACTTTCCGTAATCCACCAGCCGGCAAACCGGCGGCGTCGCGTTGGGGGCAACTTCCACCAAATCAACCCCGCGCGACCGCGCCAGCGTCAGCGCTTCCCCAAGGGACAGAATTCCCAACTGCTTGCCGTCTTCGCTAATGACGCGCACCTCGCGGGCACGGATTTTGCCGTTGACCCTGATGAAAGACCCTGACTGGGAAGAATGGCGTGAAGGAAAAGGGCGGCTCAAGACACCCTCATCGGTTGGAGCTTATTCATGAACAATCTGTACAAGCCTATCGGCACACTTGCCATTTGTGCAATCAATACCAAAACTCTACCACCAGCCCCTCCAATGGCAAGCCCAAAATCGCCAGATTTCACCGGGACAGCGCGTCGAGCGACGGCCTGGCGGGGGCTCGCGGGGTTGACTCCGATGCGGTGGCGAATCGCCCCAACCCAAGCCCGCTGGCGGTCACCGGTTGGGCCTTTGCGGCCCGTGACCCTAAGCCGGTGGAGGTCCGCCGCGTGAATTCCGCTTGAGCGGCCCAGGAGTTTGTTGGACGCTGGGAGGCATGATGCACCCCAAACACCGGGCGGCCCTCAGCCGCCGCAGGTTCCTGGCCCAGAGCGGGTTCCTCACCGCAGTGCTGGCCGGCTGGCCGGGGCCCTGTTTCGGCAAGGACCGGCTGTCGGTCGCCGCGGCTTTCGACCGCGAGGTCGAGGCTTTCATGGCCGAACGGAAGGTGCCGGGCGGAGCCCTGGCGGTGGTCCGGGATCGAAAGCTGGTCCATGCGCGCGGTTACGGCTGGGGGGATCGCGAGCGGCAGGAACCGGTTATCCCCGGGGCCTTGTTCCGAATCGCCAGCATCAGCAAACCGTTCACCTCCGCGGCGATCTTCAAACTCATCGAGGGCGGCCGCCTGCAGCTCGAGACCCCCGTGTTCGATCTGCTCCAGATCGAGCCTTTCCTGGAGAAAAACGCCAAACCCGATCCCCGACTGCGGACCGTCACCATCCGGCAATGCCTTCAGCACACCGGCGGCTGGGACCGCGCCATCAGCAGCGACCCGATGTTCCAATCCCAGAAAATCGCCCGGGCATTGGACGTGCCCTCTCCGGCGCGGCAGGCCGACATTATCCGTTATGTTTTCGGGCGGCCTCTGAATTTTGACCCGGGCACGCGGTATGCCTACTCGAATTTTGGTTATTGTGTTCTTGGACGCGTGATCGAAAAGGTCAGCGGCCTCTCGTATGAGCAGTACGTCCGCCGGGAGCTGCTCAAACCGATGGGCATCGGCAGCATGCGGCTGGGGGCGTCGCTGGAACACCTGCGGGCCGCGGGCGAAGTCAAATACTACACCCCCCGCAACCGCAAGGGCCGAAGCGTCTTTGCCGGGTCTCCCGGGCGGGTGCCCGTTCCCTACGGCACCTTTTGCCTTGAAGCGATGGACTCCCACGGAGGCTGGCTCGCCTCGGCCATTGACCTCGCCCGGTTTGCCGCCGCCCTGGATGCCCCCCCGGCCGAAAACTGCCTGCGGGATGAAAGCCGGCGAGCCCTCTACGCGCCCCCGCCCGCGCCGGTAAGCCGTGAAACGGGCGGCTCGCTCGCCGCCCATTATTACGCCTGCGGCTGGGGGGTGCGCCCCGTTGGCAGGGAGGGCAAGGCCAATTACTGGCATGCGGGGAGCCTGCCCGGCACCTACACGCTCTTGGTGCGGCGTTGGGATGGGTTGAGCTGGGCCGTCCTTTTCAATCAGCGTTCTGAAGACAACAAAACCCCCGATGGAGCCATTGACGCCGCCTTGCACCGCGCGGCCGACGCCGTCGCTGAATGGCCCGACCAGGACCTGTTTGTCACCCGCTAAACCGCCGGGTCAATACTTCCAATAGAAATTGATCACTTGCGTCTCGCGGGGTGTCGGACGGACCACGATGGCGTAAAAGGTGCGGCTCGAGCCGCCGATCCGGGCGTTGATCTCGACCCGGAAGGCCCGGCTGCGCACGTCGCAGAACTGCTCGATCTGGCGCTGGACCAGCATGTTGACCTCCGGAATGCGCCGAACCTCAGCCACAGTCCGGTAAGGCCCGGTCAAGCCTGTCGGATCAAATTCCCCCTGGCGGCCGGCGACAATCGCCTCCGCAATAATCGGATCCACGCCGGGAATCAGTTGGAGCACCTCCGCCGAAGCCGTGTTGATGTTGATTTTGCCCGACGAGATGGGGGTGAACAGGTCCACCAGCCCCACCTGGTAGCTGGGCCCTTGATCCCGCGACCCAAAGGGATTCAGCTTCTCCAACATCGGGTTGGGCGGGCTGTTGCTCGAGGCCGGCCCCCAATAGAGATAGGGGGTGACGCCTTTGATGAACAACAATTCGGAGATGTCGTCAATCGGCCCGTTCTTGGCCTGGTAAGGAGGCCGCTGGCGCTCGTAATAGTCCGACTCGGTGCCCTCGATCCGCGTCTGGTCATCCGGATCAATCCAGTCCAGGATCGAATTGACGATGGGGGTCATGTCCGCCGCGTCCACCCCCATCAACATCAGCGCCTTCTCGAGCATGCCCTCGCCCGCGGTGTTGATATTCGCCTTGGCGTCCAGGTCCGTGATCTTCCAGGTGAAACTGCCCTGGCCGAGGTGAACCTCCTGCTCCAGCTCGGCCAGCGGCCCGTTGGTTGAACAGGGGCCGCCGGCGCCCCCCGCCCACGACTGATTCAGCGAGTCGTAGGGCTCGGCCGGGCAGGTGGCCTGGAGCACCAGAATCCAGCGGCAATACTCGACTCCGGAGCGCCCCAGCCATTGCAGCGCCGCGTCGTTGCTGGCGTGCCGGGCCAGCATCGTCTCCACCTTCATCGAGTAGGCGAAACCGGCCGCCAGCATGGTCAGCACGAAGATGGAAATCATTACGATGATCAGCGCGATGCCGCGCTCATCGGTATGCCGCCGCACTCTCATAGCCGCCCCCTTCCGCCTCCGGGCGGCATCCCGGGACCCGGTCCGGGCGTGAGGCTCCCCGGGGGCACTCCGCCGGGCGGCACGCCTCCAGGCCCGGGCACGCCGGGAGCGCCCGGAGCTCCCGGAACGCCGGGCCGGGCGATGGGCGCCTGCCAGGCCGGCAGCACCGAAACCGACGGGATGCTGACGACGCGCGCCACCACCGTGTCCTGCTCGGGCCGGGCGTTGGGTTTGTCCGCAATGCGCATGGAAATCCGCACCAAACGCGGGATCATGTTCGTTTGCGTCTCTTTCCACTCGTCCACCCAGTCGTTCTTGCGCGAGTCCCAAAACTCGAGGGAGAATTCCCTCACATGTTTGGCCAGCACCAGCGGATGCTCCTTCTCGTCCACGTCCCACTCGGTCAGCAGCGGCGCCTGCCGCAACACCAGTTGCTCGCTGTAACCCTCCCCCGGCTCGAGCGAAAATGTCACCCGCCGCACATCCAGCTCGCCGAATTTTCCGCTGCGGGGGAAGGACTGCGGCAGCCGCGCCACAAAGCTGAGCGTCGCCTCCCGCCCTTTTTCGGCATAAAACCCATAGTAGGGTTGATTGGCGGCGAAGGACTGAATGCAGAGCAGGGCGTCCTCGATGGTGTGCATCGCAATGCGCGCGCGCTGCACCGCCGCCGCCGCATCCAGCCCCACTTTCGACGCCCGGAGAATGGCCGTCCAGCTCGAATAAATGGCCACCAACACCAGTCCGAGGATGCCGATTGAAATCAGAATCTCGACCAGCGTGAAAGCCCGGAGGCCGCGCGAGGGAATGGGAACGTGCCGTTTCATCTCGGCGGCCGCGGCCCGATGGGTGAGGCCCGGAAGTTCGGGTCGAAAACCAGAATGCGCAGCCGGTCCACCGGCTTGGACATTCCCCGCCGGCTCAGCCAGACGTCCGCCTGCAACAGCCCGTTGGTCATGGCTTCGGTGGTTTCCACTTCCCACGAGTAGTCCTTCAGGTTCTCCACGTCGTCAAAATCGCCGGATACCGTCCCCTCGAAAAACCGGTTGGTGTTGACATAGATGGCGGCGGCCATGCCGGCGTCAATCGGCGGCTGTTGCAGCGCGCGGGCATTGCGCAGCGTGTTGGAAACCAGCGCCAAAATGGTGAAGACCGCCATGAAGAACAGAAACATGGCGATCATGACCTCGATCAGGCTGAACGCGCGGCAACTTGGCCCGGCGCCCGCGCGCGGGCGTCGGGTGCCCCGCTGCGGCATCGCAGATTCCCCACCGGCCTGGCGAACATGCCTCGGGTTCATCGCACGTTCCCCACTTGCGCCAGGGCGGTGGTCACCTCCAGCGAGAGCTTCTTCCACTCCCCGCGCGACTGCAAAATCACGGTCAGCTCATCACACGTGCCGTTCGGATAAAACCGCACCCTTGCGATTTCCTCGTCCTTGTACTCGAGCAAATTAATATCGAGCATTTCAATGATCACATCCTCGTGAACCCGCGCGGACCGTTCCTGGGCCAGAAACGTGGGCATGCTCATCAGGGTCGAGCCGCCACTGGCGGCCTGGACGGTGGCGCCTCCGGCCCCGGCCACCTCGGCCACCTTTTCGCGGGGATGAAACACCAGCTCGACGGGCGCGCCCTTGAGAATGGCCTGGGCGCGGGCGTAGCTGCAGACCTTGACCAGTTCGCTCACCGATTGGCGCATGGGTTCCTTGTGCGCGATCCGATAGACCAGCGGCACGCCGGTCGTCAAAAGGATTCCCATGATCCCGACCACCACCATGAGCTCGATCAAGGTGAAAGCCAGGCGCCTGGGAGCCCCCCCTCCGCCTCCCGCGCCCGGGAGGGCTGGTTGCCGGCAAACATGGGGGGACGACGGGGTCATTACCGGGCGATGTTGGCCGTGATGGCAAACATGGCCGAAAGCACGCTCAACAGGAGAAACCCCACGCCCAGCGCCATCACGATGATCATCACGGGCTCAATCATGTTGGTCATGACTCGCAGCGCGATGCTCAGCTCGTTTTCGTAGGTGTCGGCCACGTTCTTCAACGCCCCCGGCACGTCGCCGGTGTCCTCCCCGATCTTCACCAGGTCCACCATCAACTGCGGGAAGATTTTGCTCCGCGCCAGCGGCTGGGCGATGGTCTTGCCGTCCGTCACCTCCTCGCGGGTTTTGGCAATCGCTTCCTTGACCACGATGTTCGGGATCACCTGCTCGGTGATTTTCAGGGCCGTCAGCACCGGCACGCCGTTCTCGAGCAAGGTGGACAGCGTCCGGGCGAACTGGCCGAAGAGGTTGAGCCGGACCACCTTGCCCACCACGGGCGCCCGCATCTTCCATTCGTCAATCTTTCGCCGCCCCTCGGGCGTGGATTGAAACCGCTTGAACAGGATGACCACCGCCAGAACCGTCAGCAGCATCAGCCACCAATAGCCCGAGAACAAGTGACTGATGCTCACCAGAATCTGCGTCATCATGGGCAGCGTGACGTTCATGCCCTCGAAGATGCTCAGGAACTTCGGCAGCATGTAGGTCATGAAGAAGAACATGATGCCAAGGCCCACCACCGCGACAAACGCCGGATAGATCAGGGCCGAAGTGAACTTCGCCTGGACCTGGGCAAACCGCTCGAAGTGGTCCGCCATCCGCCGCAGCACCTCGACCAGCGCCCCGCTGGATTCGCCCGCGCGCACCATGTTGACATACAGGTCCGAGAAGACGCGCGGCTGCTTGGCCATGGCGTCCGACAGGCTCCGGCCCTCCATCACGTCCTGCCGCAATTCGCGACTGACATCCGCCGAAATGCCTTTCGACTCCAGATGGGTCATGCTGTTGAGCGCCACGGTCAGCGGCATGCCGGAATTGAGCAGATTGGCCAACTGCTGGGTAAAGGTGGCCAATTCCTGGAGCTTGGGCTTGCGTTTCTGGGACAACGCCGCCTGCATCGAAGGCGGCAGCAACGCCCGCCAGTTGAATTTCTCCCTGCCTCCGCGCTCGGCCACCGCCACCGCGCCCCCCTTGGCCGCATCCACCGCCACCGGAAACAGCCCCAGCCGCTCAATCTGCACCAAAGCCGCCGACCGGTCGGCGACGTCCAATACGCCTTCAACCACTTCGCCCGTGCGGCGGCGGGCTTTATATGAGAACTGTGGCATAAACCCAGACTGTGTTTAGTATAAACCACAATCTACCGGAAAGTTGCGCCAATCCAAGCGGCAAAATACCCCGGCTTGGGCAATCCCCCCCGCCGCGCAGCCCCGGATGTTGCCCCCGCCGGCCCCATCCGTCTTCGCTCCCGGGCCTCCCTCCAAGAACCACGCTTGCATCCGCGAAAGGGCCATGGAGCTGACCGGGAACGCAGAATTAGCGATTGACTTCTTAAACAGATTTTGCAGGCATGGGCGTTAACCCAACTTTCGCACGGCGAGCAACGCTGGGATTGATTTGCGGCCACTTGCGTGGCGCAAGGGCTTCAAGTCGGCCACACAAACTCAGGCGGCCGGCGAAGGGCCGGTGACCTCCGTTCCGGGCGCCGGCAGGTCTTGGGCATACACGCGGGGCGGGGGTTGTTGCGGCAAACTCCGGTTCAATTGAGCCAGCAACACGGCTTGTGCCGGGATGCGGGGAAGGCACATCCGCCGCCCGTCGCGCAACTCGAACCACACTTCCACCAGCGCGATGCGCCCCAACTGATCCAGGATCTGCCAGGGCGTCAGGCTGGGGGCGCTGCGTTGGGCCTTCTTTTTCAAGCAGACGCACGGGCAGTCGCCCAGAAACGCCACCAGCACGTGCGCCTCGACGCGCTGTTCGGTCCAGTGCCAGATCGGACGCCCTTTCACCTCGCTCTTGAGGGTGCAGAAGGCGGCCTCCGCCTCGGTCAGTTGCGCGTAGGTCTGCCACAGTTGGGCCGGGTCGCGCTCGGTCCAGTGCGCGCGTCGGTGTCGAGCAATACGTCCATCGCGCTTTGCGGAAACCACTTTTCACGGACGAACAGTTCGCTGCGCGGGGCCAGCAGGCGGTTGACGACGAGCAGTTGCAGAACCTTGCCCCACGGCACGTCGCCGGCGTCGCTGGCCAGGGCGTCGCGCCAGAAGGTGTGGAGGTCGAGGTCTTCCCAAAGCTGGGTCGCGGCCCAGCAGTCGCCAAAGCGGCGGGGCGACTTCACGGCGAAGGAGGAGAGTTTGACCTCGACCACGTCGGGATCGTCGGGGGCGGACTGGTCGCGGTCGGTGGAAGAGGTGCAGTTGACGGCGCTGACCGTCCTCGTGCAGGACGTCAAGGGAGTGCTGCCAGGAGTCCAGTTGGGTGGTGTTGAGTTCGCCCAGATGGAGCACCTGGCGCTGGACCACGCGCTCGCGGCTGACGCGCAGGCTTTCGCAGACCGAATACCAGGCGTGGGTCTTGCCGTCTTTGATGCGGGTGCGGCGTTTGAGAAACATGCCGGGAGTTTACCACGGATCGGGGCGCGCCCGGCAAGGGGGTAGGTCGGCCCACCGGCATTTTGCGCAAATTCCGTCCTGTCAATCAGCCACTTACACCAGAAAAAATCTGAAAACTGGCAAAACGTGCGCTGGTTGGGTTATCTACAACCGAGCCCCGACTTTGTCAGGGTTTGTGCTGGAACACTGCCACGATTTGAACATTCTGTCAAGACGTGAAAAGACTTATTGACACATCTAGAAATACTGTGATATCTTGGCAACATGCTTAAACAGCTACTTGAGCCGAGAGACGAAGTCCTCACCGGACGATTGCAGGGTGTCATTGACATCGAACGCGTCGCCGACCCGAAACGCCGCGCCTTGGAATCCCGCGCCCGCGACTTTCTTCAATCCACCTTCGTATCAGGAGAAATCAGGCGACTGGTCGAGGCCATCAATAAGCGGCTGAATTCCGCCGATGCGGAAACCGGCCTGTTCTTGGCCGAGGGGCCAAAGGGCGTCGGCAAATCACACGGTCTGCTCATCCCACTCCATTTGGTCACGTCGCCAGCCGACTGCCAGGCGTGGCTCACCGACAACGGACTTGCCTTCAGCGCGCCCGAGGGCACGCGCGTCATCTGGCGCAAGTTCACCGACTTTCCCCTCGAGTCCCTCTGGGGTGTCATCGGCCAGGAACTCCACGTCGAGTTCCGTGCCGACCAGCCGCCGGACATCAACCAGTTCCGGGCCGCCCTTGGCGGCAAGAAGCTCGTGCTCATTTTCGACGAACTGGAAAGCGGCGTTCGCTCCATCAGCGACCCCGCCCTCCGGCAGCGGAATCTGAATTTCCTCCAGATGCTTTCGGAGGAAGCCAACCGCGCCGCGTCAAACATCCTCCTGATTGCCTCCGTTTACGACGGCAACCAGGAACCCGGCCTCACCCTCAAGCGCGTGCCGCGCGTGGAGCTTCGTTTCCAGGATTCCGCCGACCGGCGCAAGGTTCTCTTTCACCGCCTGTTCAAGAAGTCGCCGCTCGCTCCGTCCCCCGAAATCACCGCCATCGTCCAAAGCTACCTCAATACCTGGCGGCGTTTCACCATAGACATCCCTCCCGACTACGCCGACCAACTCCGCGAGTCCTTCCCTTTCACCCCGGAGTTGCTCGACGTCGCGCTGGTCCGCGTCCGCCAGTCCAAGGGCGGCTTCCAGGGCACGCGCGGCGCGCTCGGCTTCCTCGCCGCGCTGGTCCGCAGCCGGTGCAACGCCACCCATCTGTTGACGCTGTCCGATGCCAGCTTGCAGGACACGGAGCTTCGCAGTTGGCTGGCCGACCTTGACCCGTCGCAAAACCTGCTCACGTGCGCCGAGTCCAACTTGCGCGAGTTGCGCGCCAATCCGTTCGCCGACCGGATCGCATCAGCCACGCTGCTCGCCAGTCTTGCGCCTTCACCCAAGCAACCCGGCATCACCGAGGACGAGCTCGCCCGTCAGGTCATCAATCCGGGCGCGGACTACAACAGCTACCGAATCTCACTCACGAACTTCAAGAAGCTCGGTTCCTACTTCCACGAGCGCGCCGGCAGCCTGTTCTTCGACACCAAGGAGAACGCCCATGCCAAAGTCAACTTGCGGGCCATCTCCGTTTCCGACAATGAAGCGTGGGACAAGATTGCCTCTTGGTGGGCCAACGACATTCTGCGCGACCCGGAGGTCATCGTCTTCTCAGACCCGGCCGCAACCCAGCAGGCCCTCGATGCCAGCGCGCAGACCGGCATCCGCCTCGTCGCCGCGCCTCGTCGCCTCAAAACCGAGGAAATCCACCAACTCTATTTCGGCCTGAAGCGCCGCAACACCGTCGTCCTGATCGAGCCGCGCGACGACAAGGTTGACTTGCGCAACAATGCGGATCTCCTGAAATACGCCAAGAGTTGGCTCGCTGCCGACTACCTCGCCCGCAACGCGGGCGACGCCGCCAAGGGGACCGAGTTCTCGCGCATCGGCGCCGAGGACAAGAAGAACGCGCTGGACTACCTGAAGAAAACCAACTTCGTCCATGTTCAGATAACCGCCTTCGGGCAGACTCCGGCGGAGTGCCAGGTCAATCGCGAGAACCTGCCCGCTGCCGCGACGCGCGAGCAGATTGTCCAGCACTTGCTTCGCACGCTCTACCCGGCGCCGGTCCTTCAGGAGCACCTGACGGCGCGCGTCGCGGACATCATCGGCAAAAAGGTCAGCCAGGTCGAAGCGGACTACCGCAACACCCTTACCTTCCCCATGCTCCTCAGCCATACCGTGTTTCACGAGGCCATCCACGGCCTCGTTGAACAGGGCAACGTCATCGGCTTGCGTCACCCGGCGGAAAACGTCTGCGGTCGCCGCCCGCGCCTCACCGGCGACCAACTCGGCGACGCCGTCATCTCCGAGCCGTTCGAGATAACCGCCCCGACCAGCACCACACCCCAACTCACCAATCCACTCATCCAGCCAGCCAGCAATCCGGCCGGATCGCCATCATCCACCATCCCTCATCCATCATCCGGCACCACCGCCACGGCAGCCGTTCAGACGCTCGCCACCACGTTCCTGAATTCCCGGCAGCAGGTTCGCCAGGAAATCGCCCGGCTGCTCGACCAACAGGACGGTTGCCGCATCATCAGCGCAAAGATTGCCCTGACGTTTGACGAACGGACGCTGGATGTCGGCTCTCTGCCGGCCTTCCTCCGTGGTTCACTCACCGGCACCGGCAAATTCTCTGGCGAAGCGGCCCTCGAATTCAGCGGCCCCTTCACCAAGGCCCAGGTCGAGGAGATGGTCGAGCGCCTGCCCGATTTCACGCCCGGCTCCTGCAGGCTCACGCTCGGAATCGAACCCGCCGCCGCCTGACAACTTTCCGGCCTATGCCAAACCTTCACTTCCCACCAGCCCGCTTGTTCGCCGAAGGCGAGCGTCTGCCCGCCATCAAGTCCTGGCTGATGGACACCGTTTGGACCGGCGACCGCTACCGTAAGACCGCGCCGGACCAATACCTCCGCACCGGCGAGGAAGCGGTCTGCCGGCTGGAGGAGTTGGTCGCCACCGGTGCCCAGCAGGTTTGGGATGAGTTGCAGGCCGAGTCCTTCCGGGCTCCCACCGTCAAAGGCTGGCTTGGCCTCGACGCCCCGCTGCCCTTGACTCAGCCCAAGGCCGCCATCATTTTTGACGGCCTCTCCCTCCGTGAAATCCCGCTCCTCCTCCAAATGGCGGAAGCCTCCGGCTTGCGAGTCAAGTCCACGCAAGCCGTCGCCACCTGCCTGCCCACCGACACCATGCATTTCGTCGAGCAGCGGGTCCTCGGCACCCGCCTCGGCCCGTCGCAACTCCGGGGCCGTGCCGAGTTCGCCGAGAAGAACGCCGAGGCGTTCTACCTCGATCAACCCAACACGCGCCACGTCTTCCCGGAGGGCCGCAACCTGCTCGTCTGGTCCACCTATCCCGACCGCCTCTTTTTCAACGACGAGGCCCGTACCGAAGCGCTGTTCACCACCTTCCACCGCGATTACATCCCCACCATCTGGAAATGCACCGCCCAAGCCATCCCGCGTGGCGTGCCCATCGTCGTGACCAGCGACCACGGTTACATCTTTCTTGGCGCTTCGCTCGAGGCCACCCGCTCATCCGACGCGCCCGAACTGCTTGGCCAGGCCCGCATGAAGGAATTCGCCCCGGACGAATTCTTCCCCGCCTGGCACCCCGACCTGCAAATTTGCCCCCAGAACCGCCTCGCCATGCTCCGCGGCCGGCTGCGGGCGCGGCCCCAGGGCGCCAGTTCCCGCAAACTCTACCAGCATGGCGGCTTTTCCCTCATGGAAGTCCTGGTCCCGTGGATTGAACTCGAAGCCCGTTAAACGCACACTGAAACCATCATGAAAGTCAAAGTTGGAACTCAATTGGAAGATGAAGTCTATCGCGAATTGAAGATCGTTGCCGCTCGTGACAAGCGGCCTATCAGCGACATCATCCAGCACGCGCTGACGGACTATCTCCAGCGGCGCAAAGGCTCGCGCCAGCGAAAATCCGGCCTGGCGCGTTTGTTGGAGCGTCCACCATTGAAGGTCACGGACGAGCAGTTCCGCGAGGTCATGGAACTCGACTACTTCGACCAATGAACCTCGACGACATCCTCAACGGCAGCCGCGTCTTTGTGGACGCCAACGTCATCCTCTACGCGTTGGACCACAAATCGCCTTCCTGCCGGCATTTCCTGTCTCGCTGTGATGGCAAGGCTGTGGATGGAACCATCAGCACCGTGACCTTGGCCGAGGTCGCCCACCGCAGGATGGTGGAGGAAGCCCGCACACAGGGTCTCACCGGTTCCAACCCGGCTCGCGCCCTGGCACGCCGTCCGGAACTCGTCCGCCAACTCCGCGTTTATGCCGAAGACGTCCGCGATTTGCTGGCCGGGGAGCTGAACGTCGAACCCATCCGCCAGGAGGATTTTTTCGTGGCCCTGGAACTGCAGAACCAGCACGGCCTCCTCACCAACGACTCCCTCAACCTGGCCGTCGCCAAACGGCTCGGCATCCACGAAATCGCCACCGCCGACGCCAACTTCGACAAAGTCCAAGGCGTCATCGCCTACAAGCCCGCTGACATCAATCCACCCATCCAGTAATCCATCAACCCAGCTTGCGCCGTGAGCCATCATCCACCATCCACCATCCACCATCCACTGGCCACGCCCCCTCGCCGCGCCATCGAAGAGGATTTCCCCATCGTCGAGATAAACCGTCTCGCCGTGCCGGAGCGGAACTCGTTCAAACCCATTTACCAGATGCACAAGTGGTTCGCCCGCCGCGCTTCCTGCGTCTTTCGGGCCATCCTCTTGGGCGCCCTCAAGCCGGCAGGCACCAACATCATGGAGGAGTTCTACAAGGACCACACCAATGACCCCGACACCAACGGCAAAGTCGTCCTTGACCCGTTCATGGGCGGCGGCACCACCGTTGTCGAGGCGCTCCGCCTTGGCTGCAAGGTCATCGGCATAGACCTGAATCCGGTGGCCTGGTTCATCGTGAAAACAGAGGTCGAACCAGTGGACCTTCAGGAACTCGACGCCGCCTTTGAGCGCCTCGCCAACCGGACGGTTCCTTGGTCCGGTAAGCCACTGCGCCAGACGTTGCTCGACCTCTATAAGACCGCGCCGCCGTGGACCGCAGACGAAGTCTGCGGCCTGCCCGATTCCGACATTATCTACACGTTTTGGGTCAAGTCCGCCATCTGCACCAACCCCACCTGCCGCAAGCAGATCCCCCTGTTTTCCGATTACATCATTGCCGCCAAGAGTCCAAGCGTCCGGTACTACCCCGATTGCACCTGCCCGAACTGTAACAAAACCTTCGACTGGGAAATTGAACCGGCGGCACTCGTGGCGGACCCGCGCCTCATGTTCCACAGCACCGGTTATTCGGCGGGCGTCGGTCGCACGAACACCCGCTGGACCTATGCGCACGAAGGCGGCGGCATCTACGTCTGCCAAGGAAGCCCACAAGGGAGCCAATCCACCGTCAAAACTGGAACCGTCGAGCCAGGAGAGGTTTGTTGCCCTCATTGCTACCACCATGTAAAACCTCGCCTCTCATCGCAGAAGAAGAAGCGGAAGAAAGTGCCCCTCACGGTTCTCCTGTGTCCCAAGACTGAAGAAGTATTCCAATGGCGCGGAGAACTCCCAGCAGAAGGGACCATCACAAGCCCCGCCGGTCACACGTTTGACCCACGCAAAGGCAACGTCTCGGAGAAGGGAAGGTTCGTTTGCCCGCACTGCGGCAACAATGACGCCATCATCGAATCCATCCGGTCATTGCCGCCAGACCAGCGCCTCCCCATGCACGCTTACAGCCTCCACGCCTATTCCGCCGCTTGCGACCCGACGAACGACCCCAACAAACGCGAAGGCCAAGCCGGCGATTTGTTTTTCGACAATGAACCGCCAGCGGAGGACGGGGAAGATGAGTCCGAACAGACACACGCGCCTTATACCGGACCGTACGTGCCCCCCACACAGAACCTCGTCTGGAAACAGAGCGGCAAGTTCTACAGACGGCATACGCCCGCAGACCAAGCTCGCTTCGCCGAGTGCGAATCGGTTTGGACGGCGCAGAAGGAAACGCTTCCCTATCCCAAAAGCGAGATACCCGCTGGCCAGGAGACGGACCGCCTCCACGAACACCATTACCGCCATTGGCACCAGATGTTCAATTCGCGGCAGTTGCTCGCCCTTGCCACTCTTCTCGACGCAGTGCTGCGAGAAGAGAACCAGCGAGAACGCGAGCAACTTATCCTCTGCCTGTCCGGAACCACCGACACCAACAATGTCTTCTCCCGCTACATGGCCTCCAGGGACTCCGCCGGCGGCCAGACGGTTCAAGGCGTCTTTGCCCGACACGACTTTCAGCCGAAACTCACTGTCTGCGAGCAAAACGTCTGGGGACTGTCTGGCGGCGGCATGGGCAGCTTCATCCGGCGCTACTGGCAATCCCGAAATGGCATCTCGTTTGGAGCATGCAGTACGGATGTGATCTACACCCAGGAAAACGGCAAGCGCGTCCGGACAGAAAGAGAGTCCGACGCACTGTATCGCCCCGGCAGTGAGCAACCTGTCACGCTGCTCTCTCAGTCCAGTAAAGACCTTCAAGTTATTCCAGATGGCTCCGTTGATTGTGTCATCACCGATCCGCCCTATTCAGACAACGTTAACTATGCTGAATTGGCGGAGTTCTACTATGTGTGGCTGCGCTTGGGCCTTAAGGCCCTCTACCCGCATTTTTTACCCGAGCGCGTCCCTACCCAGGATGAAGTCATAAAGAATAGGTCCCGCGGCAAGGGGGACGCGGAGTTTGGAAGAGACCTGATGCAAGTGTTCCGGGAATCTCACCGCATCCTCAAAAATGATGGCATCCTGGCCTTTACATTCCACCATGCCGAAGACTCCGCTTGGCGGGCACTACTCGATGCCGTGCTCGAAGCGGGCTTTCATGTCGAAGCCATCTACCCAATCCATTCCGAAGGAGAGTCCTCTCTCCATCTGATGGACAAGGACGCCATCTCCTATGACCTGATTCACGTGTGTCGCAAGCGGCGA
>ERZ795052.1030-NODE-1030-length-39865-cov-41.778171_pt1 | contig 39865 bp, 30 predicted proteins | sample MGYA00375136_ERZ795052 | MGnify/ENA primary metagenome ERZ795052 (study PRJEB30181, sample SAMN05720156) | activated sludge metagenome | isolation source: Anaerobic digester | place: Japan | collected 2015-05-26 ... | reverse complement strand
TTCGCAATCCGGGTTCGGCCAACAGCATGCAGATCGCCGAAGTCGAGCTGATCGGCGCGCCCGCTGCGAACGTGCTGTTTGCGGAAGATTTCGAAGGGCTGCCTCTGGGTCCGAACGTGGACGAGGCCCTGGCCGGAGATGCCGTCTGGACGAAGACCGCTCCGGAAGGCTGGCTTATCGACGACAGTGGTATGCCCGGCGTCGGTGATCCGGCGACGGACGGCGTAACCGAATGGGCCGGCTGGAGCTTCGCCAACAAGGACTGGTGGGTACAGACCGCCGGCGATCAGGACCGGTCGAAGTTCACCCTCGGAATTGGCACGGTGGCCATTGCCGACCCGGACGAGTGGGACGATCAGGATCACGCGGAAGGCTGGTTTGACAGCTTCCTCAGCACGCCGATCATCGATCTGGCCGGCGTCGAGGCTCAGATGCTGCAACTGCGGTTCGACTCGAGCTGGCGTCCGGAGTTTGACAACGACTATCACCAGACCGCGAAGATCACGGTTTCCTTCGACGGTGGCGAACCGGTGGAGGTGCTCCTGTGGGAATCGGATGAGAGCAGTCCGAACTACAAGCCCTATGCCACGAACGAATCGGTCGCTGTGGCGATCCGCAAGCCCGAGGGCGCCCAGAACATGGTCGTGACCTTCGGCCTGGTCGAGGCCGGAAACGACTGGTGGTGGGCGATCGACAACGTGCAGATCACCTACTACTAAACCAAGTTGTAGGTCTTGAAGAAGTGTCCGAACGGGGGTCTGCGGCACCAGCGCAGACCTCCGTTCTTTCTGGCATCCTGGGCGTCGCCAGGCCCGGCGGCCACGCGGGCCCCTTTCATGCTCGCAGGTGGGCGCCGGCCGCAGTTCGACTTCAGCAGGAAGGTCCAACAGACCATCCTGGCGATCGAGGGCGTACAGCCGGTGCACACCGGTATCCTCGTACCCGGACCGGCCTCCCAGCAAGTGCGATTCACCAAGCCCGCCACCCGTGGCCAAGGAGAGATGAGCTCGTGCATCAAGTTTTCCCTATCGGCCAGGATTGGACTGAGGGGGCGAGGATGCGGCTTCGGAAACCTTCCTCAGGGCCCGCCGCGGACAGGCTTTCGCGGCCGATCAGAAAGCACAATAAGAACGCAACCACCTTGAAATAAAGACGTTACAACACAAGTCCGGGCATGCTTTAGGCAGCGATACACAGGACATGCCTGGACAGTGGTTTTCGCAAACAGCCGGAGGAGTCTATTATAAAAGCGGTTGGGCGAGGATTCCAATAGGGGCGAATCCGCGATACAATGTGGCCCGGACTGGGAATACTTCCAACATTGTTGACCCGGTGGGGTCAGAAAGGAAGGGAATTATGCGAACACGATTGGCAGCGACTCTGGGGGTACTGGTTCTGGTGTGCGCCGTTCTTGTGTCGGGGTGCAAGAAGTCGCCGGAAGCGCCGGCTCCGAAGCAGGCAGCTCCTGGGGCACCGCCGATCAAGGTGGGCGCCATCTTTTCCATCACCGGCCCGGCCTCGTTCCTGGGCGCTCCGGAGGCCAAAACGGTCGAGATGTTCGCGGAAAAACTCAATCAATCCGGCGGTGTCCTCGGCCGCAGGATCGAACTGCTGGTACGGGATTCCGGGGGAAGCCCGGAGAAGGCCATCTCGCTGGCCAAGCAGCTCATCGATGAAGAGAAGGTCCTGGCCATTCTCGGCCCGTCCACCAGCGGAGAGAGCCTCCAGATCAAGAGTATCTGTCAGGAAGGCCAGACGATCCTGCTGTCTTGTGCCGCCGCCGAGGAGATCGTCGTTCCGCTGGCCAGTTATGTCTTCAAGACCCCGCAGAAGGACAGCCAGGCCGCCCAGTGCATCTTCAACACGATGAAGGACTTGGGGATCACCAAGATCGGCGTCATCACGAGCAATACCGGCTTCGGCAAAGGCGGGAAGGCCCATCTGGAGAAGATGGCCCCCGAGAACGGCGTGGAGATCCTCGTCAACGAGGTCTATGAGAAAGAGGCCACGGACCTGACGGGCGTCCTGACGAAGGTCAAAGGCGCCGGCGTCCAGGCGGTGGTCAACTGGTCCATTGAGCCAGCCCAGGGCATCGTGGCCAAGAACATGAAGCAGATCGAGCTGAACGTGCCCCTGTTTCAGAGCCACGGCTACGGCAACATCAAATACGTTCAGGGCAGCGGAGAGGCCGCCAACGGCACGATCTTCCCCTGCGGGCGATTGCTCGTGGCGGACAGCCTGCCCGCGGATCATCCGCAGAAGGCTCTGCTGACCCAGTACAAAAAGGACTACGAGTCGAGATACGGCGAGGACGCCAGCACCTTCGGTGGTCACGCGTATGACGCCATCCTGATTCTCACCGAGGCCATCAAGAAGGCAGGCTCTACCGACCCGAAGGCGGTCCGCGATGCGATCGAGAACCTCCAGGGCCTGGTCGGCACGGCCGGGGTCTTCAACTTCTCGGCGCAGGACCACAACGGCCTGGGCCTGGACGCCTTCGAGATGCTCACCGTCAAGGACCAGAAATTCGCCATCTACCAGAAGTAGCCGGGACGAAACAGATCCATGGATTTCGCCCTATTCGTTCAGTACGCTCTCTCGGGCATCACCGTCGGCAGCGTGTACGCCATCGTCGCGATCGGCTTCAACATCATCTATTGCACGACGGGGATCATCAATTTCGCCCAGGGCGAGTTCCTCATCGTCGGCGCGATGACGGCCATCAGTCTGGCCGAGGTCGCGCCGCTGCCGGTGGCGATTCTCGGGGCGGTCCTGATCACGACGGCCCTGGGGGCGGTGGTCGAGCTGGTTTTCATCCGGCAGGTCCGCAACGCCTCGGTGCTCCGGCTGATCATCATCACCATCGGCCTGTCGATCGTGATGCGGGAGGTCATGCTGCACATCTGGGATGAGCAGGTGCGGTCGCTGCCCTATTTCACGGGCACGGAGATCTCGACCGTCACCATCCTGGGCGCGCACATCTCGCCGCAGGTCCTTTGGGTGCTCGGCGTCAGCGCCGTCATCGTGGCGGCGCTGACCCTCTTCTTTCGGTACACCACCACGGGCAGGGCCATGCGGGCCTGCGCCGACGACCGGATGGCGGCGCGTCTGTGCGGCGTCAATGACCGCTGGATGGTCACGCTCTCGTTCATGCTCAGCGCCGGCATGGGCGCCCTGGCCGGCTGCGTCGTTTCGCCCATCACGCAGACGCAGTACGACATGGGCGCGCCGCTGGCGATCAAGGGCTTTACCGTCGCGATCCTGGGCGGCATGGGCAACAGCATGGCGGCGGTGGCAGCGGGCCTGTTCCTCGGTCTGCTGGAGGCGTTCGTGGTCAGCGTGCTGCCCTCCTCGTATAAAGAGGTCGCGGCCATCGTGGTGCTGCTGTTGATCCTCGTGTTCCGGCCGAGCGGCCTGTTTGCCCGCCGCGATATGAGTGCTCTGAGGACGGCATGATGCGGCGGCGAATCTACTACCCCGTCCTTGCCGCAGCGGCCCTGGTGGTCGTGCTGCACGTCGCGCTGGCGGCGTCCGGCAAGACCTATTACATGACGCAGATCACCATGTCGGCCTACTACGCCCTCGTCGTGATCGGCCTGTGCCTGCTCATGGGCTACGCCGGACAGATCTCCCTGGGCCACGCGGGTTTCTTCGCCATCGGCGGCTACACCATCGCCGTCCTGACCACATACAACCTGGGCAACTGGCGCGACACCCCGGCGATCGGACTGCTGCGCTCGCTCGGGCTTCTGATGCAGTGGCAGGACATGTACGGTCGCGACATCCTCTCGTTTTCGCCGTGGCTGGCCTTCGCGGTCGCCCTGTTGCTGACCACCCTGATCGCCCTGGCCATCGGCCTGCCTGTGATCCGGCTCAGAGGTCACTACCTCGCCATGGCCACACTCGGCTTCGGTCTGATCATCTATCGCATCGTCCTGGGCGCCCGGCTCCTGGGCCAGGCCGACGGCATTTCCAACGTGCCGGCCTTCGGCCTCGCCGACGGTCTCCAGGTCAACGGCAGGGCGCCGTTCCGCGTCCAGAACTACTACATCGCCTGGTTTGCCGTCCTGGCCGCCATGGTGCTGTCGCTGAACCTGATCCACTCGCGGGTCGGCCGGGCGCTGCGTTCGATCCACCAGAGCGAAGAAGCCGCCCACTCGCTGGGCATCGACACCTACCGCTACAAGCTGGCCACCTTCATCTTGAGCGCCCTGTTCGCGGCGGTCGGCGGTGCCCTGCTGACCCACTACAACGGAAGTATCGGCCCGTCCGAAGCCACCGTCATGAAGTCCGTGCGATATGTCGCCATCGTCGCGGTCGGCGGCATGGCCAACCTCTGGGGAGCGATGCTCATGGGCGTCGTGCTGAACTTCCTGTCGCTTCGCGGCGTCTTCGGCTCCTTTGATGACGCCGTGTTCGGCGCCATCCTCATCGGTGTCATGATCTTTGCCCCTCAGGGCCTGCTGCGCATGCCCCGGCTGCGAGCCGTGACCTTCCTGCTGCCGAGGAGGAAACGTGCTTAAGAAAACCCGAAATCCGAAATCCGAAACAAGTCCGAAATCGGAAGCACGAATGACCGAAACGCTGTCGCCCTTTGGGCGGTTCGTTTTGGATTTGGGGTTTTGGCCACTTGTATTTGTTTCGGATTTTGTGTTTCGCATTTCGTGTTTCCCGTCCGGCCGTTCGAGGAGGGTCTATGAGTGAGATCCTCCTGGAAACGAAGCACCTGCACCGCTCCTTCGGGGGCGTTCACGCCGTCAAGGACGTCAGCATGAAGGTGCGCACGGGCACGATCAAGGCGGTCATCGGCCCCAACGGCGCGGGCAAGACCACGCTGTTCAACCTGATCGCCGGCACGATCACGCCTCAGCGCGGCGAGGTCCTCTTCCGGGACAAGCTCATCACCGCGCGGAGGCCCCATGCGATTGCCGCGATGGGGATCGCCCGGACCTTCCAGACCACCAAGCTGTTTCCGCACATGACGGTGCACGAGAACGTCATGGTGGGCCGGCATCCGCGGACGCGGTCGGGCTTCCTCGCGGGCATGCTCAGCCTGCCGCGAACCTGGCGAGAAGACCGCCAGACGCAGAGCAAGGCGATGGAGATTCTCACGGACCTCGGCCTGGCTTGCCACGCCGGTGAGATCGCGTCGAACCTCTCGTTCGGCCGCCAGCGGCTGGTGGAGTTCGCGCGGGCCCTGGCCACCGAGCCGGCCCTGCTGTTGCTGGACGAGCCCGCCGCCGGACTGAACATCTACGAGACCCAGGAGTTGTCCCGATTGATCCTCAGAATCCGCGACCGGGGCGTTACCTGCCTGATCGTGGAGCACGACATGTCGCTGGTCATGGACATCTCCGACGAAGTCCTCGTCCTCGACCAGGGGCAGAAGATCGCCGAAGGCCCACCCGCCCAGATCCAGCGCAACCCCGACGTGATCCGCATCTACCTGGGGGACGACCATGCTTAGAATCCTCAACGTCGAGGCCGGCTACGGGCCCCTGCGGGTGCTCAAGGGAATCAGCCTGCACGTGTCCCCGGGTGAGGCGGTGGCGGTGATCGGCGCCAACGGAGCGGGCAAGACCACACTGCTCAAGACCATCGCGGGCGTCCTGAAGGCCCGCTGCGGCGAGATCGTGTTCGACAAGCAGAACATCCGCGGCCGGCCGGCGGAACAGATCGTCGCCCTCGGATGCAGCCTCGTCCCGGAGGGCCGGCACGTGTTCGGCACCCTGACCGTTCGGGAGAACCTCCTGCTCGGCGCCTTCTGCCGGCGGCACGTGGACAACAGCGCCATCGTCCACGAGAGCCTGGAGCAGGTCTACGATCTCTTCGGCATCCTCAAGGAACGCTCGAATCAGTTGGCCGGGACGCTCTCGGGCGGCCAGCAGCAGATGCTCGCCATCGGCCGCGCCCTGATGAGCCGGCCCCGACTGCTCATGATGGACGAGCCTTCGCTCGGCGTCGCCCCGCTGGTCGTCCAAAGCATCTACCAGACGATCCTCACCCTCAAGCGCAACGGCCTGACCATCCTGCTCGTGGAACAGAACGCCCGGGCCGCTCTGGCCGTCGCCGACCGGGGCTACGTGGTCGAGACCGGCCAGATTGTCTTGCAGGGACCCTCCCAGCAGTTGAGCGACAATCCGGAGGTGCAGCGGGCCTACCTGGGCAAAGAATATCGACGCATCGACGAATAAGAAAAACTCGAAATGCGAATTTCGAAATTCAAAACAAGCACAAATGGCCAAAACCTTAAGACCGAGTATCAAAGAGCAAGAAGCAAACATCAAAACAGCAGAATCCGCCGCAGGCGGATGATTTCCTCCGTTTTGCACTTTGCTGTTTGATCTTTGCTTTCACCATTGATATTCGGATTTCGAGTTTCGGATTTCGTGCTTCCGTGAGATCGGGGTTGTCCTATGGACCAGACCAGCATGTACAACGCCAAGTGTGAAACGATCCCTCGCCGCGAGCTGGAGCAGCTTCAGTTCGAGCGACTGCAATCGACGCTCAATCGCGTGTATCGAAACGTCGCCTTCTACAAAGCCGCGTTCGATACGCACGGCGTCAATCTCGAACGGATCAAGGACATCCAGGCGATGCAGGAGCTTCCCTTCACCACGAAGGAGGACCTCCAGAAAAGCTATCCGTACGACATGTTTGCGGTCCCCCTGCGGGACATCGTGCGGATCCACACCACCACAGGCACCGCGACCCGGCCGATCGTCGTCGGATACACGCCGAACGACCTGCGCAACTGGAGGGAGTGCGCCGCCCGCCTGCTCACCGCCGCCGGCGTCACCCAGCACGACGTCGTCCAGATCGCACTGCACTACAGCCTGTTCGCAGAAGGATTCGGCTTCCACCAGGGCGCCGAGCGGATCGGCGCTTCAGTGATCCCGGCCTCCCTGGCGACCAGCGTCGCCAAACAGATCGTCGTCATGCGGGACTTCAAGACGACCGTCCTGGTCTCGACGCCCAGCCATGCGCTGAACATCGCGGTCAGTCTCGATGAGGAGCAGGTCCGTCTGGAGCGGTTGTCTCTGCGGCTGGGTCTGTTCGGCGGCGAGCGATGGAGTGACTCGCTGCGCCGGCAATTAGAGGAGCGGCTGCGTATCACCTCGATCGACACGTATGGTCCGACGGAGGTCCTGGGCCCCGGTGTCGCCGGCGAGTGCCACCTGCGCCACGGCCTGCACATCAACGAAGACCAGTTCATCGTCGAGATCATCGATCCCAAGACCCTCGCGCCGGTCCCGCTCGGCGGGGAAGGCGAGCTGGTCCTCACAACGATCATGAAGGAAGGTTTCCCGCTCATCCGCTACCGCACGGGCGACATCACGCACCTGAATCCCGAACCCTGCGCCTGCGGGCGGACCTTCCTGCGCATGGCGCCTGTCTCCGGACGCACCGACGACCTGATCCTGGTGCGTGGCGTCGGGTTCTTTCCTTCCCAGATCGAGGAGATCCTCAGCGGATTCGAGGGCATCAGCCCGTACTTCCAGATCGTTCTCGATCAGGAAGGGGGCCTCGACACCGTTCAGGTCCGCGTCGAGATTTCCGACGCCATTCCGTCGGTCGACAAGATCAAAGTGATCGAGACCCTGCGAGTCCAGATCGCCCAGCGCATCGCGACCGTCCTGGACGTGGAGGCGAAGGTGATCCTGGTCGAGCCCGGATCCCTGTCCCCCAGAGGCGGACTCGCCGGCGGAGCCGAGCGGGTCGTGGATCGACGGCCCTGACAGCAGCGTGACAGCAAGGCCATTCGCACTGTGCTCGCAAGAGCCCGCAAGGCGGAAAATGTGAGAATTCCTGATATCACACCGTCCGCTCGGTGATATAATCGGCTGAGGCTTGGGGGTTGCGGTGTGCTTGTGCAGACTCAGGCGGAGATATCGAGATGAATGGGATGCAGCAGATGCAGGTCGCCTTGCCGTCCCCACGAAAGCTGTTTACACCCGGCGTGACGGGCATCCTTATCGCCTCGGTGGTGGGGCTTCTGGTCCATGCCTTCGCTCCGGGCTTTGCCACGGATATCCTGGGGGTCAGCGCAGACGGCGTTGTCGGCGGCAGGTTGTGGCAGGTTGTAACCTATGCGTTCGTCCATGATTCCGCGATGATGCTGGTGTTCAACGGCATGATGATCCTGTTCATCGGCAGCATCATCGAGCGGGAGTGGCGAACCGCGTCATTTCTCACGCTGTGGTTCGTGGTCTCGGTCGTGTGTGGGTTTCTCTGGGCGGGTGTCACCCTCGTCGCGGGCAGCGACGCGGTCGGCTTCGGGGCGACCGCGTGCTGTTATGGTTTCATCAGCACCCTCGGATTGCTCTACCGCGGCACCCGGTTCTTCATGTTCTTCGGCACGGTGGAGGCCCAGCATCTCGCTCTGATCCTGATCGCCATAAGCATCATCATGAACATCATGGCACCGCTGACCCTGGTGTGGATTGCCGGAGCCCCGGTGGCCTACCTCTACGTGAAGGCGATTTGGAGCCGTGCCGGGAAAAGGCCGGCCCGGACCAAGCCGCGCGGGACGAGAAGCCGGGGGGATTTCGTCGATATCGATTAGAGCCATGCCGACCCGAGCCGAACGAGCAAGAGAGGCCGCGAGCCTCGCGGAGGTGAACCTGACGTGCTGCCAGCTCTGCCCAAGGAATTGTCGCGTAAACCGAAGGGCCGGCGAGAGAGGATACTGCGGGCTCGACGACAAGGCCCACTGTTTTCGCGAGATGCTTCAATGGGCCGAAGAAACCGTGCTGATTCCCTCTCACCATATCTACTTCGCCGGATGCAATCTCCACTGCGATTTCTGCACGGTGGCCGAGTGGAACGAGCAGCCCTTGAACGTGAAGGCGCTGGACGAGGACTGGCTGCTGGATCGGATCGAGCAGCGGCAGCGGCAAGGGGCCCGGAACGTGAATCTCCTGGGCGGAGAGCCTTCCGTGAGCCTGCCCGGCATTCTCCGGCTGCTCAGTCGGCTGCGAATCCCGGCCCGGGTTGTCTGGAACTCGAATATGTACTACAATGAGTGTGTCGGTGATCTGCTGCATGGGCTCATCGACATCTGTCTGGCGGACCTGAAATGCGGAAACAGCCGGTGCGCCGAGGCCCTGCTCGGCGCCGGTGACTACCTCGACGTGGTCCGGCGCAACATCCGCCTGGCGGCCGAGCACACGGACCTGATCGTCCGCCACGTCATCCTGCCCGGACACGCCGAGTGTTGTCTGGAACCGACGCTGAAATGGCTGGCGGCGGAGGTGCCCGGCGCGAGGCTCAGCCTGCGAGGGGATTATATTCCCCCGGCGCGGGCGGTCGCCGCACCGAAGGACTACATGACGGACCACGAGATACGAAGGGCGGTGGATCGTGCCCGAGAACTGGGACTGAACGTGATCCAATGAACCCCGAACCGCACAAACGCGAACAGGGCGAACTGGAGCTGCGCATCCTGAAGGATGGGCGTCTGGTCGTCATCGTGCCGGACGAGGCCCTGCTGGAGGTGGCCCAGGCCGTAGGAGGTGAAGGCATTCCGGCACCGCACGATCCCCAGGCGCATCCATCCTGTCATGAAGGATCTGTAAATGAAACCGACGATGAATGAACTCGAAGTCCTGATTCGGGCGCGCTATCCTCTGATCTACGTTGTCAGTTGGGAGGAGCTGCGCGTTTTGGCCCAGGTTTCGAAGATTGCCTCGAAACTGAACAAGAACGTGTTCGAGTGGTCGGTCAACACCGGGCTGGTGCCGGCCGGGACGAACATTCAATCCCAGAAACAGCGCGACACCGCCACGCAGGATCCCCTGATTGCCCTGGGCAATGTCATCGAGCATGTCGAGCCGGCCCTGTATGTGTTCAAGGATTTCCATCCGTTTCTCAAGAGCCAGAACATGTCCGTGATCCGGCGACTTCGGGAAGTCGCCTCGTCGCTGAAGAATACATACAAGACGATCGTCATCGTCAGCCCGATGCTGGAGATCCCCCCGGAACTGGAGAAGGACATCACGATCGTCGATTTCGATCTGCCCCGGGAAAACGACTTCACGGCACTGCTGGACCGGATCATCGAGGAGGTCAAGACCAACCCCAAGCTCAACGTCAACGTGAACGGGCGGATGCGAGAGAGCATCGTCCATGCCCTGCTCGGTCTGACGCTGGCGGAGGCGGAAAATGTCCTGGCCAAGACCCTCGTGCAGCACCGCGGGTTCGGCAAAGAGAGCCTGGAGGTGATCAATGCGGAGAAGAAGCAGATCATCCGCAAGAGCGGACTGCTCGAATACTACGACACCGAGGAGACGATGTCGTCGGTGGGCGGGCTGGACGCCCTCAAGAACTGGCTGGTCAAGCGCTCCTTGGTGTTTTCCGATCAGGCCCGCGAGTACGGCCTGCCGGCGCCGAAAGGCGTGCTGCTCCTGGGCGTGCAGGGCTGCGGCAAGAGCCTGATGGCCAAGACGATCAGCAACATCTGGCAGCTCCCGCTGCTGCGGTTCGACGTGGGCCGGCTGTTCGGCAGTCTGGTGGGTTCGTCGGAGCAGAACGTCCGCCGGGCCATCCAGGTCGCCGAATCCGTCGCGCCGGTCGTCTTCTGGATCGACGAGATCGACAAGGCGTTCCGCGGCTCCCGCGGCAGCGGCGCCTCGACCGACGCCGGCACATCGTCCCGCGTCTTCAGCACGTTCCTCACCTGGCTGTCGGAGAAGAAATCACCCGTGTTTGTGATCGCCACGGCCAACGATATCTCGGCCCTGCCTCCCGAGCTGCTGCGCAAAGGCCGCTTCGATGAGATCTTCTTCGTCGATCTGCCCCTGTCGCGCGAGCGGGAGGAAATCTTCCGGGTTCATCTGGCCAAGCGGAAGATGGACCCGGCCACCTTCGATCTGGGTGCTCTGGCCAGAGCCTCCGAAGGCTACAGCGGCGCCGAGATCGAGGAGGCAATCATCAGTGCGATGTTCGATGCCTTCTACGACAAACAGAAGCTCAACACGGAACGTCTTCTGACGAGCCTGCGGCAGACGGTACCTCTGTCGCGGACGATGAAAGAAGACGTCGATGAGTTGCGGAAATGGGCGGCGAGCCGGGCGCGTCTGGCGACCAGCCCGGAAACGGGCGAAGAAGGCGTAGGCCAGCGCAAACTGGAAATCTGACGTGGGTCAAATGAAGAAGGAGTGTTGATATGGGTGCGGTATTGATCTTAGCTCCGGTCATCGTCGGTAGCTGGCCCGCGATCGCGGCCGCTGCGGTGGGAGCCGCCTCCGCCCTGGGTCTGGCTGTCGGACAGGCGGCCCGTCGGGCGGTCCGAGAGGAAGTCGAACAAGCAGAGCAGAACGTCGAGGTCGAGATGTCCAACAGCGAGGTGCTGGCCGAGCAGTTGGCGACGGACCAGACGATGATCCTGACCAAGGGCACCGTGAAGATCACCGTTGGGCGGGACGCTCGCGGACACTGCAAGGTGTGCGCCTCCGGCACGGGGCACACCAAGGCGGAGCTCGAACAGATGGCCAGGCAGTTCACCGAGAAGCTGACCCAGTGCTTCATCTACGACCGGGTGATCAAAGAGCTCAAGAGCAAGAGCTTCCAGGTGGTCAACGAAGAGGTAATGCAGGACGAGAGCATTCGCATTCACGTACGCAGATGGGTGGACTGAGCGATGGCACAACATGAGGTAGAGATCTCGATCTCCAAGACCGGCGATGTGCGGGTGCACGTCAAGGGCGCCAAGGGAAAGGCCTGCACCGCGTATGCCAAATGGCTCGCCGAGATTGTGGGCAAGGTGAAGGACCAGCAGCTGACCAGTGAGTACTACGAACCGGAGGGGAGGACGAAGATCGACCTTCAGCAGGACCTCAAGGTGGACGACGAGGCGTCATGAGATGCGTCCGATGCCAATCTGAGAACATGCCGGGACGAGAGCGCTGCTTCAAGTGCGGCAGCATTCTCGAACCCGCCGCCGTTGTGGACGTTCACCCCCCGCGGATGCCCGCGTGGAAAGCGCCGTTTCGGGAGATCGCGCGATGCGTCCGGGGGCTCCGCAGCGCGCCCGAGAAGCCGGCGACCCACAGAGCCCGCAAGGTCCTCTCCCGTGCGGCCAGCGATGCTCTGCTCGGGGTGGTGCTCAGTGTGGTTCCGGGCCTGGCTCACGCGCTCAATCGGCGTTTCAAGGAGGTTCGGCTCCACGTATTGCTCTGGGCGATCCTGTTGTCTCTGGGGCTGTTCCTGTACGGCAGCCCTTACGGGTTCGTGTGCGTGGGCCTGGCGATCGGGCTGCACGTGTGGATCGCTCTGAAGTTCGGGCTGCTCCAGGAGATCGGCGACCTGGGGACGAGAATCGGGGCCATCTTCGTGGTTACGACTGGGCTCACCGCGCTGTACTGGGCGGTGCCTCGGGTGGTCTTCTGGGGGTATGCCGGAGGATACACCGCCCTGACGATACCGGATATGAACGTCAAAGCAGGCGACTATCTCCTGATCCGACGCATCGGGGACATGCACCCGATAGCGCGCGGGACCCTCGTTCTGTTCCACCCTTCCGGCTACCACAACGTGCTGGCGCCGGGCGTCCGGACCGTCGGCCAGATCATCGGCCTGCCGGGAGAGACCGTGAGCCTTGCCAACGAGGTCTTCCGGATCGAGGGCCAGCCGTTGGACCCCGAGCGGTTTCCCGTGCCCGGCTGGCTCAGACGCCGCTCGACAGGCATTTCCGTTCCGAAAGACTCCTACTTCGTCAGCTCCGAGTACAGAGTCGGGGGCCATGGGGGCGTGCTCACCGACGAGATCATACGCAACACGTGCATCATCCCCGCGAAGGAAATCCGGGGGCGGGCGTTCATGCGCTGGTGGCCGCCGGCCAGAAGAGGATTCCTTGAGTAGACGGCATGGATAGATTCTCACAACTGGAGTTCGGAGACGCGGTTCCGGAGGAAAGCAAACCCGCCGGAGAAAAAATCCGCGACGCCGACTACTTCCATAAGGAAGCCATGAAGTACTGGCTGGCGGGCGACTACGAGTTGGCCCTCCGCAACTATTCCCGAGTGCTCGAACGCAACAACACCGTGTTCGAGGCGTGGGCCGGCCAGGTGCTCATGCTCATCGAGTTGCACGAGTACCGGGAGGCCGATATGTGGGCCGACAAGGCGCTGGAACTGTTCCCCGAGCACCCCGAGCTGCTGGCCCTGAAGGCCATTGCCTGTGCCCGCGACGCCCGGAAGGAGAAGGCCATCGCCTATTCGGACAATTCTGTCAGCAAAGAGAACCTCACGCCCCGCGTGTGGCTGGCACGGGCGGAGGTTTTCATGGACCGCCGAGGACCGATCTGCGAGAGCTGTATCGGCAAAGCGGTCGCCGGTGCCGGCCGCATGGCGCCGGTGATCAAGCTGGAGGCCGGCAGAGTACTCCGCCGGGCGCGCAACTATCCGCTGGCCCTGCAATACCTCAAGGACGCCGTGCAGCATCTGCCCACGTCGGCCCTGGCCTGGTACGAGCTGGGATGCTGCCAGGCCGCCCTCGGACGCGAAGAAGCGGTCCATAGCTTCGAAGAGAGCCTCCGACGCCGGCCGCACTGGGGCGAGTGTCAGGCGGCCCTGCGAAGCTTCCAGAGCCGGGGATTCTTCAGAAAACTGTTTGGAAAGTAGATTGTCTATGCCGGCCGATCCGGAAATGCAGAAGATTCTATCCTTCGCCCGACGAGAGAATGCCTCGGATATCCATATCGTGGCCGGGCTGCCGCCGATGCTGCGGATCAACGGCGAAATCGTCCTGTCCAACAGTCCGGCCCTGGAGAGGGAAGACACCGCCCGGCTGTGTTACAGCCTCTTGAACGACGAACAGAGGCGGGTCCTGGACCGGGACTGGCAGCTCTGTTGCTCGGTGTTTTATCCCAAACTCGGTCGCTTTCGTGTGTCGATCTACTACCACGCGGGGAATCCGGAGATGGCGATTCGCCCGGTCATGGACCACATTAAGACCCGCCAGGAGCTGGGGGTCCCCGCCGAGATCGAGGACTTCACCCGTCTGCCAAGCGGCCTGGTCCTTCTGACCGGCCCCACCGGAAGCGGCAAGACAACCACGATGAATTACATGATCGACGTGATCAACAGCGAACGACGCTGCAAGATCATCGCGATCGAAGACCCCGTGGAGTACATCCACAAGCAGAAGAAGGCGGTCATCGTTCAGCAGGAACTGCATACCGACGTCAAGACATTCTCCAAGGCGCTGACCCATGTGCTGCGCCAGGACCCCGACGTCATCTGCGTGGGTGAGATGCGCGATCTGGAGACAACCGAGACGGCGCTGATTGCGGCGGAGACGGGGCACCTGGTCATCGCGACGTGTCATACGCCCAACACGCTCCAGACCGTCGAACGCATCGTCTCGATCTTCCCCGAGAACAAGCAGCCTCAGATCTTCACGCAACTGGCCAACAGCCTCCAGGGCATCGTCGCCCAGCGGCTCGTTCCGGCCGTGGGCAAGAAGGACAGGAAGCTCGCCACCGAGCTGCTGATCATGAACCCCGCGGCCCGCAAGCACATCCGCGACCGGCAGCTCCATCTGCTCATCAACGTGATTCAGACCGGGGGCAAACAGGGGATGCACACGATGGACGATTCCCTGCTGGCCCTGTACGAGGCAGGGGAAATCACCTACGATACGGCGATCTGCAATTCGTACGATCCCAAGAATCTGCGCGAGCGGATCCACCGGGAAGGCGGCATGAAGAACGACTGACCGGAACGGGTCGCGGCATCGCGCACCGGCGACAAACCGCAGAAGATCAAAGATCAAAGGGAAAAGTGCAAAGTCGAGGAAGCCATCCGCCGCAGGCGGATTCCGCCATTTTGCTTTTTGATTCTTGTTTTTTGACTTTCCGTTCTGTGTAGAGCACCCCAGCCGGATGCGCGCGTGCCGAACTGATCCGCCGGCGGCGGACAGACGAATAAGGGAGAGCAGCCATGTTCGGGCGGTTTACGGATCGAGCACGAAAGGTGATGGCGCTGGCCAATCAGGAAGCGCAGCGTCTCAACCACGACTACATCGGAACCGAGCACCTTCTCCTGGGTCTGTTGCGGGAGCGCGACGGGATCGCCGCTCAGGTGCTGACGAACCTGGGGCTCCTGCCGGAGAACGTCCGCCAGGAGGTCCTGAACCTGCTTGGACACGGCTCCGGAGGATTCGCCGTAGTCGGGCCGACGGGCCTGCCCTCCTTCACCGAGAACGCCCGGAAGGTCATGGCGCGGGCCAATCAGGAGGCGCTGCACTACAACCACGACTGTATCGCCAGCCACCACATACTGCTGGCCCTGGCGAAGGAGGAGGCCGGAGAAGCGTCGAGAGTGCTTCGGAACCACAAGATCGATCCGGAGGTCATCGAGCGGGAGGTGATGCGGTCACTCAAGCCGGGCAAGGAGCCTGTGCGCGAGAGGGACCTGCCGCTGACACCGATAGCCCGGCGTGTCGTCGCCTACGCCGCCAAGGAGGCGGGAGACCGTCTCGAAGTAGGCACCGAGCATCTGCTGATGGCCTTGATGTGGGATCCCGAAACCGTCATCGCGCGCGTCCTGACCGATCTGGGTCTGCGACACGACGAGATCCGCCGGGAGGTGCGCCGGCTGCATAGAGGCAGCTACCGGGACCTGGCTGCGTGGCGCAAGGCCGATGAGCTGGCGTACCACGTCCACACCACCACGCAGGCGTTCCCCAAGAAGGAGGCCCGTGGGATCGTCGCCCAATTGCGGCGCATCGCATTGTCGATCCCCGTGAGTTTGATGAAAGAGCACTACCACCGAGACGAAAGGCGATTCAGAGAATCGCTCTGCGCCCGTTTGCGTTCGCTGAACCGGCTGCGGTACTTGCTGGACTTGTCGCGGAAACTGAAGCACCTCAAGAGTCCGGAGCACAAGGCGCTGTGTGAGCGGGTCGATGACGTCAGCGGCGAGCTTCGCACTCTTCGCGGGACCATGGACCCTCAGGGATGGATTGGAAACGACCGATGCCAGGCCCAAGCGGCCTGCGGGAGAATCGATATGTCTGAGCATTCTTCAAATGACGCGAGGAGAGAGAATCCACCCGTCGCCTCCTACAAGGACCTGCCGGTCTGGCAGAAGGCCGACCTGCTGGCCTGTCAGGTCTACACCGTCACGAAGGATTTCCCGCAGGAGGAGATGGACGGGATCATCGCGCCATTGCGCGAAACGGTCCTGCAAATCCCGCTGAGCATCGCGGAGGCGTACGGCCCGCGAGTCGGTCCTGGGCGGATCACGGCGGAGCCCTGGCGCGACATTGCCTTGAGGTCCCTGACACACGTACAGTATCTGCTGGATTTCGCCGCGCGATTGGGCTACCTCGATGCGTCGCAGGACCAGACGCTGCGCGAGCTGGCTGGGAAGATCGAAGCCGCTCTGGAGACGAACCCAACGCCGTGTCAACCATGTCAGAACGAGTCACAGAAGAATCTCAGCGAACTCGGGAAGATGCTGATCGAATATGTCAGCGCTCATCAAGACTGCTACCCGGACAGTCTGGAGCAGTACGAAAAGGAATGCGGGCAAGCAACTCGCCGGCTGGATTTCGAATGGGTACATCAGCATGCAGGCTATCTGGGTAAGGGCAAGTCATGCAAGTCAATGCCGCCTGATATGCCCATTGCCTATGACAAGACCGTGCTTGCCGAGAAGCAAGAGACCTATGTGCTGTTCAACGCGGCCTACGTGCGCTACGCCTCCAGGGACAGGTGTATCGAACTGGGGCTGATAGACTCTTAGGGCGACCCCCTACGGACGGCAAACGCGGGATAGCGATTGCACGGCGGGCATTCCCGGGATAGGATGCGGGCGAGCTTGCGGTTCGTAGTGACGCCGTGAGGCGTTGCCTTCGCCGGGACAAGTATGCCCTCACGGGCACACTACAAACAGGTCACTCATTGGCAGGAGCGAACGATGAACGGAATGGCCAGAGCGGTTCTCATGTTGGCAATCATCGCGGGGCTTTCGATCGTGACGGTACCGGCATTGGCTCAAGCGCCTGCCGATCCGCTCGAACGAGGCTTCATGGACCCGCCCGATTCGGCCAGGCCACGGACCTGGTGGCATTGGACCGGCGGCAATGTCACGAAGGAAGGGATCACGAAGGACCTCGAATGGATGAAGCGCGTCGGCATCGGCGGCTGTCAGTTGGCCGACGTCAGCTTCGGGTTTGGCCAGACCGTCGAAGAGAAGATCGAGTTCGGCAGCCCGGAGTGGCTCGACGCCGTCCGTCACGCCGCCTCCGAGGCCCAGCGGCTGGGACTGGAGCTGGCGATCTTCAGCTCGGCCGGCTGGAGCGAGACGGGCGGACCCTGGGTCCGGCCCGAGCAGGCGATGAAGAAGCTCGTCTGGAGCGAGACGACTGTGGAAGGGCCGCAGCGCTTCGCCGGCAAACTCCCGCAGCCTCCGTCCAACAACGGACCGTTTCAGAATCAGGGCTCCGGCGGCCGCGGTCCGCAGCCGGACCCCACCTGGTACGGTGACAGTGCGGTCATCGCCTTTCGCACGCCGCAGGCCGAAGTGGACATGGTCGCCCTGAGCCCGAAGGTCACTACCAGCGCCGGCGACATTGACGCCGGACCGCTGTTCGACGATGACTGGAATTCGGCCGCGACGATTCGCCTGCCTGCCGAAGGCGCCGCCTGGCTTCAGATCGAATTCGCCCGGCCGTTCCGCGCCCGCGCCGTCACGATCGCCGGACCCGCCGGCGTTCCCGTCGGTCGGGTGGTGGCGGGCGACGACGTTGAGCACTTGCGAACCCTCGTGACGCTGCCGGGCGCGCAGCTCTACCGTCAGGGCAGGATACGCACGTTCGCACTGCCCGAGACGACGGCAAAGATCTACCGCATCGAGATGACCGCAGCGCCATTGGGACCCGGCCCGACGATGAGCCAGGAGCCCACACCGCCGGCCAGACAGTATTCGCTGACGGAGGTGCGCCTGCATTCTGGCGCCCGCGTGCACCGCTGGGAGGACAAAGCGGGCTTCAGCCATCTGTTCGAGTACGAGACGGTGCCGACGCCTGATGTGCCCGCGGAAGCGGTGATCCAACAGAAGGACGTGGTCTGTCTGACGTCGAAGATGGCGCCTGACGGGAGCCTGGACTGGGATGTGCCGGCGGGCAAATGGACCATTCTGAGGCTGGGCTATTCGCTGACCGGCGCCAAGAACCGGCCGGCGCCGCCCTCCGGCTCAGGCTACGAGGCCGACAAGCTCAGCGCCAAACATATGGAGGCCTACTATCACGGCTACTTCGATCCGATCGCCAAGGCGCTGGGGCCACTGTTCGGCAAGAGCCTGCAATACGTGGTGATGGATAGCTGGGAGGCCGGCCGACAGAACTGGACGGAGGAGATGATCGACGAGTTTCACAGGCGGCGCGGATACGATCCGACGCCGTATCTGGCCATTCTGACCGGGCGCGTTGTCGAGAGTGCCGAGGCCAGCGACCGCTTTTTGTGGGATTTCCGCCGGACGCTCGCCGACATGTGGGCCGATTGCCACTACGGCGTGATGGCCGACCTGCTGGGCAAGCACGGCATCGGCATCTACGGGGAAGCGGCAGGTGTCTCGCTGGAGATTCCCGAGGACACCCTGCTCAACAAGAGCAAGGTTGCGATCCCGATGGGCGAGTTCTGGGTGGGCAAGATGCATCCGCCGCTGATGTACTATCAGGACGTTCGCGGGGCGGCGTCGGCGGCGCACGTCTTCGGCAAGACGCTCGTCGCGACCGAGTCCTTCACGGGCGGCGGCTACGAAGCGCCGTACGCGCTGAAAAAGGTCTCCGATTACTGGTTCGCCCAGGGCGTCAACCGGATCGTCTTCCACACCTCGGCGCATCAGCCGCTCGACACCAAGCCCGGCAACGCGATGGTCGGCACGCACATTCACCGCAACATCACGTGGGCCGAGCAGGCCAAGCCCTTCATGACCTACCTGGCCCGCCAGTCGTTCCTGTTGCAGCAGGGCCTGTTCGTGGCCGATCTGGCGTACCTGCTGGACGAAGGCGCGCCATCGACGATGCCGATCTGGGGCGCGGGCCTGACACCGAAACCGCCCGAGGGCTACGACTTCGACTACATCAACGCCGATGCGCTGCTGAATCGAACGTCGGTCGGCGCCGGCGGCCGCCTGGTCCTCCCCGATGGCATGAGTTACCGCGTGCTGGTGCTGCCGCAGACAGACAAGATGCGGCCGGAACTGCTTCGCAAGATTCGCGATCTGGTCCTGGGCGGGGCAACCGTTGTGGGACCGAGGCCCGTCCGCTCTCCGAGCCTGGCGGGCCGGCCGGAATCGGACCGGGATGTGCTGGACCTGGCGGCCGAAGTGTGGGGCGACCTCGATGGCGTCAGCCGGACCATCCGATATGCCGGCAAGGGTATGGTCGTCTGGGGCCTGTCGCTGGAAGACGTCCTGGCATCGCTGAAGATCCCGAAGGATGTCGAGTTCGGCAAGGGACTTGACGCCGACATCGCCTGGACGCATCGGCAGACTCCCGATGCGGACATCTACTACATCGCAAATCTCACGGATGCGTCGCAAGACGTTCAGGCTCGCTTTCGCGTCAGCGGCAAGGAGGCGGAGCTATGGCATCCGGACAGCGGGGAAATCGAGCCGGCCTCGTACCGCATCGTGGAAGATCGCACGATCGTCCCGCTGCACTTCTCGCCGCGAGAGAGCCTGTTCGTGGTCTTCCGCCGGGCCGCGTCGTTACCGACCCGCACGTCGCCGCAGCAGACTACCACGACGCTGGCGACCGTGGAGGGACCCTGGGATATCAGGTTCCCGCCGGACCTCGGCGCGCCCGAAAGGGTCCAATTGGCCGACCTGGCATCGTGGACGGTCCATGCCGATCCGGGTGTGAAGTACTTCTCCGGCACGGCCACCTACACCAAGACGATCCAGGCGTCGCAAGGCTGGTTCCACTCGGGCGCCCGAGTCGTGCTGGACCTGGGGGCGGTTCGCGACATCGCAGAGGTGTCCGTCAACGGCGAGCCGCGCGCCACGCTGTGGAAGCCGCCGTACCAGATGGACGTGACCGACTCGCTCAAGCCGGGCGAGAACCGGCTGGAGATCAAGGTCACGAATCAGTGGACGAATCGCCAGATTGGGGACCGGCTGGCCCCGGCCGGCCAGAAGGTGCTGGCCGAGCCTGCCGGTGGCTTCGGCCCGATGGCGGGCTTCGGCGGCCCCCAAACCCCGGCCGAATCAGGATTGCTCGGTCCGGTCACCGTGATCTCCACAATCCGTCAATGAACGTTCTGAAAGGGTCGGTGCGATGAGAACTGCTCGTCTCTGTCTGGTCTTGTTATTCGTTTGGAGTGCTGCCGAGGCACAGATCGCGGACTCGCCCGACGAGAACGTGGCGGGCATCCCGGTCAACTACACCGAGGCGAAGGCCGGTGCGTACACGTTGCCGGACGTGCTGAAGCTCGCCAACGGCGAGCCGGTGCGCGACGCCGCCACCTGGTTTGAGAAACGCCGCCCGGAGATCGTCAGGCTGTTCGAGGAGAATCAGTACGGCCGCAGTCCAGGCCGTCCGGCCGACATGAGCTTCGACGTGTTCGACAAGGCCGGGCGAGCGTTCGGCGGAAAGGCGATTCGCAAACAGGTGACGATCTACTTCTCCAAGGATAAGGCCGGGCCTCAGATGGACCTGTTGATCTATCTGCCCGCCGGCGCAGGCAAGCCCGTGCCGCTGCTTTTGAATCTGGGCTTTGCCGGCAACAACACCATGGTGAACGATCCCAACGTCAAGGTCGGCACGTTCTGGGACCGGCGTCAGAATCGGAGAGTGCCCGCCACGAGGGGCTTCGGATTCATGGACGTGCTGCCGCTGCTGGAGAGGGGATTCGGTTTCGCCACCTTCAACTACGGCGACGTCGATCCCGATGCGCCGGGCGCGGTCGCCTATGGCGTGCGGAAGCTGTATCTGAAAGAGGGACAGACCGAGCCCGCGCCGGACGAGTGGGGCTCCATCGCCGCCTGGGCGTGGGGCATAAGCCGGGCCATGGATTACTTCGAGACGGACGCAGATGTGGACGCCAAGCGCGTGGCGATCACGGGCGTGTCACGTCTGGGCAAGACCGTGCTGTGGGCAGGCGCGCACGATACGCGCATTGCGATGGTGATCGCCAGCTGTTCGGGCGAAGGCGGCGCGGCGCTGAGCCGGCGCAACTACGGCGAGACCATCGCCCATCTGGCCGCGCCGACGCGATACGCGTATCAATTCTGCGCCAACTACGGCAAGTGGGCCGACAAGGTGGACGAGTTCCCCGTCGATGCGCACATGCTGATCGCGCTGATCGCGCCGCGTCCGGTGCTTCTGCAAACCGGCAGCACCGACAAATGGTCGGACCCCTATGGCGAATTCCTGGCGGCGGTCGCCGCCGGACCGGTGTACGAGTTGCTGGGCAAGCAGGGACTGGGCACCGACAAAATGCCTGCCGCCGGAGAGCCCATCCTGCACACGATCGGCTACTTCATGCACGACGGCGGCCACGGCCCTGCTCCCGCAGACTGGCCCGTGTTCATGCAATTCATGCAGATGCACTTGCAGCCGTGAGGTGTTCGTAGAGTACCCGTACGAACCGGCCCCTTCAACTGCGTTCAGGGCAGGCTCCGAGCGAAACCGAAGGGGCATACCTTCGATGGAACAGGTCGCGCCTTACAGCGTCATTACAAACTGTGGCGGCGAGGTCGCCTTAAAACGGGATCGCCAGCGGTTGGGTCCGGCCGGCCAGTCCGGCCACCTCGGCGGCTGACAACGCTCGCTGATAGATGTAGATTTCGTCGATGTCCCCGGTGAGCCAGTTTCCAGTGGCATCGAAGATCCCGCCGCCACCGATGTTGACGGGGAAGCTCGACGAGCCGTAGGTGTCGGTAATCGGCGCGCCGCCGGAAACCGCCGCCCGGCCATCCAGATAGATCGTCACAGACGTGCCGTCACCCACCGCGACGATGTGGTGCCAGTCGGCGGTGGCATCGTAGGGCCAGGTCAGGTTGACGGCGCCACTGGCGGCGCTCCAAATCTGGACGTTGTTGGCGGCGGAAATCCCGTACTCGATGCAATCGTTCTGACCGACCAGCCCGCTGCGATTCGCCTGGGAAAGGTCTCCCTTCATCCAGCAGGCGATCGTGAACGCCGTCAGATCGTTGAGCAGGCTCTTGCCGGTGGCGATATAGTCGCGGTGAGCCTGAAAGCGCAGAGCGCTGCCGGAGACGCCGGTAATCCAGGCGGGACCGCCCTCAATCGTGCCATGGTTGCCCCTGCCGGAGGAATCGGTCGCGACGCTGCCTGCCCCTTCGTCCAACGCATAGTGGAGCACCAGATTCGCCGGGTCCGGCTCCATCGGTACGATGAATTGAGGCGTCGCGGGATACAGCCGGAGGTCGTCGATGTATATGACGCCTGCGGCGCCGGCCCCTTCGATTCCGATGGTCAGCTCGGTGACACGGCTGACGCCCGAGCCGACGCCGGACAGATCGACATTCCACGGCTGCCATTGCGATTTGTCGATGTCGGCGGCATCGCCGCTGTACGCCACCTTGGTCCCGTTGATCTTGAGATACAGGTGCCCATCGTTGCCCTGGACACCACGGAAGTACAGCGAAAGGCTCCGGATGCCGTTCGCCGTCCAATCCTGCGGCACGTCAAACGCGCGAACCGCCTCGGCGACCGCGACGCCCGCATTGTCGTAGAACAGCGGCATGGACTGGCTGCCACCGTGGACGATAGACCTCTCGGCAAAGGGGGCGTCGAGGTGCCCGACCGTTGAGCCGGTCCCGTTCTCCCAACCGTCGATCCACGTTTCGTAGATGCGGCTGCCCTCCTCATCCGTATAAGCCTCAAAGTCGTCGACGACCAGATACTGCTGCGTCGTAAAGCTCCAGACCTCGCCGGGCCATGCACCGGCAGGGTCGGCTTCATTGACCTCGTTGACCTTCCAGAAGTAGCTCGTCGCCAGATGGAGGTCGGGCGGCGTGTAGCTGGCGTCGTCCACGGTATCGGCCGGAGTAGCGCCCTCGGCCACTGCGGCTTCGTCCGTACTGAGGTAAACCTCGTGCACGGCGGCCCCGCGACCGGCCCGCCAGGAGAGTGTCGCGTCCACTGGCACATCGGTGGCGCCGTCCGCCGGCTGCGGCTCCCGGGCCAGCACCGGAACGAACAGGAAGCGGACCTCACCGAGGCCGTACTGCCCCAACTGTCCATAGCCGCTGTGAACGATGATCTTGACGAACCTGGCCGCGATGCCTCCGAGGGCGACGGTCGTATTGGCCGTGTAGTTGCTCTTGGCGGTGGCTTGGGCAAATTGCGCGTCACCCCAGACCGTCCAGTCCGCGCCGTTCGCGGAGTACTCTATCGTGACGTCTTTGAGCCCAAAGCCCAGAATCGGCTCGAACGGCACATTGTAGTTCCACACCAGCATCTCGTGCAGTTTGTACACGTTGTCGAACTCGTACTGGATATACACCGTCTCGGCGCTGGGCCCGGCCAGCCACATGTCCGTCGTCTCGATGGAGTGCTCGTCGGCGGCATTCAGCCCCGAGCCGTTGACCGTATTCTCCGGCCCCTGCCCTTCGCCGGAGGCCACATTGCTCGTGGCGATGATGTTCCGGATCGGATAGACGAAGGGCTCGACCGTGAAACTCCAGACGTTTCCCTTGAACACGGTATAGTCCGGGGCGCCGTTGACTTCATCGATCCGCCAGAAATAGGTGGCCCCATACGTCAGGACCTCCGCCGGCGTGTAGGTCGTCTCCGTCTGGCGTTGGCTCACCAGGACGCCTCGCGGCGCCGCGGCGGTGGCCGCATTGACATCCTCCCAGCTCGTGCCGAAGTACACGTCGTGGCTTGCCGCGGCGGCCGTCGCCGTCCAGCTCAGGCTCGTGTCACGCGCCACGTCGGTGGCGCCATCGGCCGGGATCGGCGCCGTGGCCTTCGAAGAGGTGAGCCCTCTCATGACTTCTGCGATCTCCTCGACCGTCAGAGCGACGTCGAACAAGGCGACTTCGTCGAGCACACCGCTGAAGAACCCACTGGGCGTGCCGCCGGTCCACTGTGCGCCGATGAGAACCGGTGTCACGGTATCCGTATTCTGAGCGCCTCGCGCCTGTTCGGCATCCGGAACGCCGTTCACGTAGATTCGCATCGTCGCGCCGTCATAGGTGACGGCGACATGCCCGAACTCGTTGTTGGGCAGCGTCAGGCTGCCGGAATAGGCCCAGGGCGCGACTTCGCGATGGAAGGAGACGGTGCCGCCCCCGCCGATGGAGAGGATATAGGCGCCGATGACACCCGCGTTGAATTTGCTCATGATGGTGCCGCCGCCCCGATTCTTGACCCAGGCTGTAATGCTGAACGGCGCCACTCCGCCGAAGGACAGGTTCGCGCTGGACTGGCGAATCTCCAGATAACTGGCACCGTTGAACTCCAGAGCCGAACCGTACCGCCCTCCCACCCATGCCGGATTCGCTTTCAGCTCGGCATCGTACCCATGCCCGGTGCTGTCCTTGGCAAGGCTGCCCGAGCCTTCGTCAAAGAGCCAGACCCCGACGATGGAATCGGGGTCCACCTCCGCGCTGCATGGAGACAAACACAGCAGACTGACGGCGGCGAACACAGCATACACGGTCAATGATCTTCTCGCAGTAGCCATGGCCAAATCCTCCTATCGCACCTTAGCCCGGGGTCCCCCATATGCCTTTACAAACCGACGCTCGGCACATCCTCCATCATATCAGAACCCACGTGCGAGTCTCAACATATCCCCCATCCATTTCGGCGTCATCGCCCAATGCGGAGGGCGTGCAATCCGCCTGGGGCGGACCGATTCCGTCGGGAGGCGGAAGGGGTGCGGCACGCACCCTACGGAGCTATCCCTCTGACCCACATGCACTTAGGACCTGAGCCGGGTGGCAGTCTCAAGTCCGCAGGACGTGGGAATGGTTTCTATCATCAAGCCATCCCCAAGCTGCGCTTGAGGCTACCCCCCGGCGCATTGACGGTTTCGGAAACGGCAAAGTGGACAACGAAGAACTGCGAGTGTAGACTGTTCGTAGCCGCTTTCGTCCATGAGGTCGCTTTTGACGAGGTGCTGCATGATAAGAGCAAAACGCGCCTTCACACTGATCGAGCTGCTCGTGGTCGTGGCCATCATCGCCCTGCTCATGTCCATCCTGATGCCGAGTCTGCAACGGGTCCGCAAACAGGCTCGGGCCGTCGCGTGTCTGTCCAACCTCAAGCAATGGAGCTACATCTGGCACATGTACACGGAGGACAGCAACGGCAAATTCAACACGGGTGCTACAGCCGGCAGCGACGCCGCGAATGACTGGCCCGTCATCCTGATGCCCTACTACCAGGACCGCGGAAAGCTGACCGTCTGTCCGGCGGCGACGCGCCCGATGGTCCTACCGGGGCCCTTTGCCACGCGGGCCTGGTCCTGGGACCGGCAGGGCTGGGCCAACCTCAAAGAAAAGGAAACCATCGACATCGGCAGCTACGGGGAGAATGAATGGATCTGCGACCGCCCCGCCGCTCAGTATTGGAAGGACCGCAACACGATCAAGGACCCGGCGAACGTGCCGCTGTTCTTCGATTGTGCCTATGTGGACGCGTATCCGAACGCCAATTCCGGCCCGCCGGCGATCGAGGGAGACACGTCCGGCCTCATTGAGTGGACCCTGGTTTGCATGAACCGGCACTCGGGGTACGTGAACTATCTCTTTGCGGATATGAGCACCCGCAAGGTGGGACTGAAGGAGCTGTGGACCCTCAAGTGGAACCGCACGTTCGACACGTCGAACGCCTGGACCACCGCCGGGGGCGTCCGACCCGAAGACTGGCCCGCCTGGATGAGGAGCTTCAAGGACTACTGAACGTCTCTGCCATTCGAGCCTGGCGCGGGCACTGACACGAGCTTGGGTTTGACGGGTCTTTTGCCTTGACGGGAGGGTGGACGGCGCGGTATCTGAGATCGGCGAAGCTTGTGCGTGCGATGTCGGCCATTCGTGGTTGGTGATCATCCGGCCGACGCAGGTGTCGGAGTCTTTCGATGAGGAGGAATCGGGCCATGTCATGCGAGGCGCCGAGTCGGGAGGGGTGACTCTTTGTCTCGCAGTTCAGCTATACCCATCTCAACTAACAGCTCGCCTTGTTTTCTGGAAGGAAGGAGGTGCGGTCCTGCACAAGGTGTCCTGGGCAACAGTGGAGCAATCGTGGAATTCGGTAAGGCTTGCTTTGGTGTGTGGCCAAGGCACAAATCGCAATTCAGGTGACCTTTCGGGGAGGAACACGGCTATGTGGAAGAGATGGCTTTATCTGGCTTCGTTTGCTCTGGTCCTTGGTCTGGCGTTTGCCGGCGGGACAAAAGCGGCCGATCCCAATCTGGTGGGGTGGTGGCCCCTGAATGACGGCGCCGGGGAGACGGTCGTCGATCTGTCCGGCAGCGGCACCGACGGCACAATCCACAACCCCAGCGGCGGTCTGGGGCCGGACGGCTCGGTCTGGGTGGAGGATCCGGAACGCGGCATGGTCATCAGTTTCAACGGGGCGGCGAACGGCGCTTATGTTCGCGCCGGCACCATCCCCCAGATGACACTGACGAACGACTTCACCTGGGCCTTCTGGGCTAAGCAGGACGCCGGCCAGACAGGGATCAACGACATCATTTTCGGTAACCGCATGAATGAGAACGCCGTCGATTTCGTGCCGCGCCAGTTCATCAAGTTCACGCCGACGAAATTCGAGTGGCACATGAACGGCAACGGCAACGACAACATGGAGTATGAGGACATCCCCGCCGACGTGTGGCTCCACCATGCGGTCGTGAAGGTCGGCAATCAGTTGACCTATTACCGCAACGGCATTGAAGGCGGCTCCAAGACGATCACGCAAGCCCTGGACTTTCCGCAACCGCTTTTCTTTGGCGGCGACAACGAGGGCGCCGAAGGTGAGAATTGGCGCGGATTCCTGAGCGACGCACGGATCTACAACCGGGCACTGACCAAACTGGAGGTGCAGGCAATCGTGGCGGGCGTCGAGCGGATCGACATGGAAGTCGGCTTTGCCGTGGTGCCTCCCGTCATCGACGGCGAGGTCGATGCCATCTGGTCGGTCGCCTCGACGCAGTCCTTCGTCCCGCTGGCGGATCCGGCCGATGGCTCCGGCACCTGGAAGGTGTTGTATGACATGGAGAATCTCTATGTTCTCCTGGATGTCACCGACGACAGTCTGAAGAACGATTCCGCCGCGTCCTGGCAGGACGACAGCGTGGAGGTCTATTTCGACGGCGGCAACACCAAGCTCAGCACCCCGCTGTCGGGAGACGACCACCAGTATACGTTCGGGTGGACCGCAGACGACGTCCAGGGAACCAACATTACAGGATACACCGAAGGCATTGAACAGGCCCAGGTAACCACGGCGACCGGCTGGCGGATCGAGATCAAGCTGCCCTGGCTGTCAATCCAGGGTGTAGCACCTCTGGCGGGTGACTTGATCGGGATTGACTGCTACTACAATGACGATGATGACGGCGGCGATTCACGCGAAGGCAAGATGCTCTCCTTCTCCGCCGTTGAGGGCTGGAACGACGCGTCTCAGTGGGCTACGGCTATCCTGGGGGTCCCGCCGACGCCGGTGGACCCGGGCACCAACGGTCTGGTAGCCTACTATCCGCTGGACGCCGATGCCGGCGATGCGTCGGGCAATGGCCTGGACGGGGTCGTGATGGGCGATACCACGCCGACCGATGGGGCTTCCGGCGGCGCGATGCTGTTCGACGGGGACGGCGACTACATCGAAGTGGCCCACAATACCCTGCTCGACATCACCGGGCCGATCTCGCTGTCGCTGTGGATCCGTCCGGACGCCGAGGACCCGGAGGGCAAGGGCACCGAGACGGCGCCGATGGCCAAGGCGCTCAGCACCGCCAGTCCCAGTTGGAGCTGGCAAGTACGGTACGGATGGGGCAGCCCGAAGCCCTATATGGCCTTCACGTTCAACACCTCGCCGCGCGCCTGGGCCTACGTCGGCCAGAAGCTTACGCAGGGTGAGTGGCACCACATCGCCTGCTCGGCGGACGGCCAGACGCTGACCGCCTATCTCAACGGCCTGGCCACCGAATCGACGCCCATGGGCGCGATCACCAGCAGCCCGACGCCCGTCCTGATCGGCTCGGACGGCTGGAGTTGTGACTGGATCGGCGCGATCGACGAGGTCGCCATCTACAACCGGGCTTTGTCGGCCGAAGAGATGCTGTACCTGGCCGGCTTCCGTGCCGACACCGGCGGAGACCCGTCTCTCAGCATTTACTACTCCTTCGACGAGGTCGGCGAGATCGTGCCCGATGAGTCCGGCAACGGCAATGACGGCACGGTCGTCGGCGATGTTACCGGCGCGGCGGAAGGCGCGGTGAATGGTGGGGCGAAATTCGCCAATGGCGGCTACCTCGACCTCGATGGTCCGAACGTCGCGGCCGAGGACATTCCCACCTCCGGCATGACGCTCGCTGCCTGGATCAAGTGCGACAATACGGGCGATCATCATGCCCTGTTCAATGCCAGGGCGTCCGACCAGACGTGGGTGGTTCACCCGGAGGCCCGCAGCAACGGTGAGTTCCGATGGCTGCTGCGCTCCTATGGCGGCACGACGATGTTCGACATCCGGGCAGGCGCCGTCACGTGGGGTGAGTGGCAGCATTTTGCCGGCACCTACGACAAAGCGTCGGCCAAGGCCGCGGTGTGTTTGAATGGCGAACCGGTCTCCGAGGCGGACGTGGCCAACGCTGCGGACATCGCCGGAGACTGGGGTATGGGCGCTCGCGTGGGCAAGAACATCGACGATGCACGACCCTTTACCGGGCTCATGGATGAATTCCGCCTGTACACTCGGGCGCTGTCACAAGAGGAGATCGTGGAGCTGGTAGCAGGAATGTAGTTCCTCGTCCGGCGCAGGTCATGAAGGCGTGCCTGCGCCGGTCAACGACTCTGTGTCGTTCCGGGGCCCACGCTGAGCGAATCAGTGTGGGCCTCTTTTCTATGCATCGCACATGCGGCGAGCACTCAACGTCGCACGTTGATCCTGCCCAACTCGTACCAGCCGTCCGACCGGCGGCCTTCGATGGCCAGCTTCACGACAGGCTCGTCGAGGCGCTCGTCCAGCACACCGATATGCAGGTCGTACGCGCCGTCCGGCGTATCGGAGGGAACCTCGACGGAGCTGTCATACAGGTTATCGCCCGGCAGCCACGATCGCAGGTCGGCGCCGGTGACGACAATCCGCTCGTTCGTACGGTTGTGCAGACGAAACGCCAGGCGAAACGAACGGTAGCACGGGGCAACGCCCTTGTTCTCCCACCACGAGGTGAAGGTCAATCTGCCGCCCGCCTTCACCGTCGAGGGGTACGTGAACTTGCGAAGCACAAAGCGATAGCCCATTCTCGTGAGCCACCGATTCACCGCCGGCCACCACTCTTCGGGCACAGGCGACGATTTCGCGTTAAGAGACGAGATGTGCCATTTGAGCGACTGCTCGATGATGTAGTCGATGTCCCAGCCCTTGTCTTTCCAGGTCTGCATGACCCAGCACACTTCCAGGCTGACCGGCGCCTTCTTCCAGGCGTCTTTCATGCCGAAGTTGATGATCGCCTGTGGGTAGTAGTCGCACATGTGACACCATGTCGGGCTGAAGCCGCCCATGTCGCCGAGACAATCGACCCGCCAGCCGACGGCCCGTTTCGACAGGCCGTAGCGATTCGTCCTCTCGTCCGTCAGGAGCATGATCAGGTGCGTCTTGCGAAAGGCCTCCAGATAGCTGTCCACAAGAGCTTCGCGCGTCTTCTGCGTCAGCCGTTCCGAGCCGGCGCCCTCTCCCCAGGCGCCCACGATGGCCAGATCCACGCTCTCCAGCAGCGGATGCCCATCGTACCGGGCGCCCAGCGCGCGGATCATCGCACCGAAGTGCTCGACGTATCGTGGATCTTCCGGATTCGTCCGCCACTTCTCTTCCGGCTGCTTCTCCTCTTTGCCGACCAGCTCACGATACCAGTTGGGCACATCGTTGTCCGCCCCTGTCCCGTATGGAGCGATGCGCAGCAGCAGCGTCTGATGCCGGCTGCCCGCTGTCTGGAGCGCCTTGTCAATCAGCTCCCACCGATACTGCCCCTGCGCCGGCTCGATGAACTTCCAGTACACTCGGAAGTACGCCAGAGAGGTGTCCGGATAACCTTCGTTTGCGAGACTCCGGTCGAAGGCCTGATAGGCGATCGGGTACCCCTCCGTCCATCTCTGGCCTTCGTTCAGCCGGTCGCCGTTGAACCGCTGGAAGGTCATGAACCCGATTCCCGGATTCGTCAGAACGTCGTCGATTTCCACGGGCCGCACTACGATGGTCTCCTGCCCCAGGGCGACAAGCGGACACAGGGAGAGCAAGACCAGGGATACATTGCATACAGTACGCATGGGAAGACCTCATTTCATGGGATCGTATGACATCGAACCGCTCGGCGATCTTCACTTTTCTGACTGTTGCGGCGTGCCTCGGCCATGCTATCATACAACGCCGGCGCCGGACAGGATCAGAGCAAAGATCAAACCGGAAAATGCAAAATTGAGGAAGTCATCCGCCGCAGGCGGATGCCGCCATTTTGATATTTGCCTTTTGGTTCTTGCTATTTCTTTCGCGGCGGGATCGTCTTTTCTGACGACCGGCAACGGCTCCCGGCACGCCGGCGAGCTGGCCGCGGCAGCAGCGGCAGCCTGCCCGCACGATTGTCATCGCAGGGAGCGACGGCACAGCGTATGTTCCTTTGTTTCCGCATGAGCTCGCGCATCACTATCACTCAGCGAACCGACCCGACTCTGCTCGGCGGCCATCTCAGTCAGGCAAAGATTCCGTGAAGCTATGTGCGCTCGGTCCACCCTGCCGGAGAAATCATTCTGGCTCTGGATTTTGCCTGCGATCTACGTTAGACACAATGGAAGTCAAGACAAGGATTGGCAGAATGGAGAGAATACCGATGAGACGATGTGCATTTGTCGTGGTGTTGCTTGCCCTCGCCGGGCCGGGCCGTCCCTGTTCTGTTGCGGACGAGAAGACGCCCGTCACGGCGATTCTCGGAGCCTTCGGGGAGGAAGTGGAGATCATCGAGGGCCAGTTGGAGCAGGTGCAGTTCCATACGCTGCTGGGCATCGACTTCATCACGGGCCGACTGAAACAAAGACGCATCGTCCTGGCACAGACCGGCATCGGCAAGGTCAATGCCGCCATGACCACGGCCCTGCTGATTCACGAGTTCCGGCCCAGCGAGGTGATCTTCACGGGGATTGCCGGTGGAATCGATCCCAATCTGTCCCCGGGCGATATTGTCGTCGCCGAGAAGGTCGCGCACCACGACCTGGTCATCTACACCGAGGACGGCTTCGATACCTACCAGGTGAGGAACCCGCTCACCGGGCGCCATAATCCCATATTCCTGCCGGGCGACACGAGGCTCCTGAGTCTGGCGAAGAAAGCGAGAGAAGGCTTACACCTGGAGAAGCTCGTCACGAGCGCCGGCGAGAGAATCCCGCGGATCGTCGCCGGGACGATCGTCAGCGGCGACGCCTTTGTCGCTTCTGCCGCCAAACGGGCCGAGCTGCGCCGGCGTTTCCAGGCCGACGCGGTGGAAATGGAGGGCGCGGCCGTCGCGCAGGTTTGTTTTCAGCAGGAACTGCCTTTTCTGGTCGTGCGAAGCCTGAGCAACACCGCGGACTCGGATGTCCGGATGGACACAGCGCAGTTCAACGAAGTCGCCGCACACAACTCCGCTCGGTACGTTCTGCGAATCGTCGAACGCCTGGCCGACGACCTCCCCTCGGAGACGTCCGCGGACGCCAAATGAAAGCGGAGCGGAGGCGCATTCCGTATCGTCTGCGGCGATGCGTCCAGTCGGCAGGGCCGACCATCCCCGTGGACGCAAACAGATTCCTGCCCGCGGCCCTCGTCACGGCAGCGGCCCCGTCACCACTCGTCAGGGAAGGTTCGGCCCCGAGGCAGCCGGCTCAGTGACTTCGCAGCCCAGCAGCGAAAGCATCTGCACGGCATAGCGCCTTCCCAATTCGCGGTAGCCCGCCGGGCTGAAATGCAGATGATCGGGACGGCTGGCGCACCCCTTCGAGGAAATGACATAGGAATTGGGAAGAACCTTCGGCAGCTCTGCAATGATTGAATTCATACTCGCGCAAGCACCTTGTTGATCGGCATGCACGACTTCGCCCGCCAGCAGCGGCACGGATTCGGGTTTGAGATTCAAGTCCCGAATCAGGTTGTCGTAGACGCCCTTGACCTTTGCGGGCCACTGCTTGTCGTTCGTGTTTGACTCACCCTGATGCAACAGAATCCCCTTGATGACCCCCACCTTCTGAGCCCGCTTTGCCATCTCGACAAGATGCCCATAGGGATTGCCGTTATATTCCCTGATGATGTTCTTCATCCACGGCGCAGCGGTGGAAGCATACGACTGGCCGTTGTCTTTGTCGAACAACTCGATTCGGCAGCCGGCCACCGAAACGTTGACAACACCTATGCGGATTCCTGCCGGAAGGTGGGCGACCATGGTTCTGCCGAAGTAGTCCGCAGGACACAGACCTGTCTTGTCTCGGCACAAGGGCGGGACGGCGTCGTACCAATGGCCCTGGGTTCGGCCCAGGGCGGGAAAATCAACCGCCGCCAGGAGCTGAAAGCGCTTATCCACCATTGTCTTGTCTTGTTCTTCCACTCCCGGAAAGCCCTCCATGTTGGACTGCCCCAGGCACAGGAAGACGTAGAAATTGGGGTCTTGAGAAAACGCATTCGCATTGAGCCAGAGCAATACTGCCAGCAGGAACACTCCTCGTTTCATTTTCATGACTCCCCAACAGAGGCGGAGGCGGCGCGATGAAATGCGCTACTTCACCCGCAGGGTGACCTTCTGCAAATCCTGATCCCGTGAAGAGTTGCCGACCATGATCTCAAATTCGCCGGCTTCGACCACGTACTTCATGTCGATGTTATAGAATGCCAGGTGCTCCGGCGTGATTTCCAGCGAGACGGTCTTCGTCTCGCCCGGCGCCAAGGTAATCCGCTCAAAGCCCTTCAGCTCCTTGACCGGCCGCGTGACCGAGCTGAACTTGTCGCGGATATACATCTGCACAACCTCGTCGCCGGCCCTGGCACCTGCGTTGGTCACATCCACCCGGACCAGCGTCGATTCGTTCCTGCGGATGACCGCCTTCTTCAGGCGGGGACGACCGAACTGGAACCGCGTATAGCTGAGGCCGAAGCCGAACGCGTAAAGCGGCGTCACATCGTCGAACAGGTATCCACGCCGGGCAGCGGGTTTGTAGTTGTAGTAGGCCGGGATGTGGCCGACGGAACGAGGGATGGTAATAGGGAGCTTGCCGCCCGGATTGATGTCGCCGAAGAGAGCCTCGGCAATCGCCCGGCCGCTCTCCTGGCCCAGATACCAACACTCGAAGATCGTCTGTGCCTTGGTGGTGAGGTTGCGAATCGAGATGGGTCGGCCGTTAAAGAGAACGGCAATGATCGGCTTGCCCGTGGCGGCCATCGCGTCGACCAACTCATCCTGCAAGCCGACCAGATCGAGCGAGGCACGGTCACCCAGATGGTTCAAGGCCCAAGCTTCGCGCGACGTCTGCTCGTTATCGCCGATCGCCAGGACCACGACATCGGCCTGTTGTGCGACCTTGACCGCCTCGGCGATGCTTTTGCGGTCCTGGTCCGGATCGCTCGGTGTGACCTCGTCCTGCTGCCAGGACCCGCCGACCGTGATCTTGCAGCCCTCGTGATACAGAACGTTGGCCGACTTGCCGACGCGGTCCCGGATGCCCTGCAGCACGGTGGTGTAGTGCTTGGGCACGCCGCTGTAGCCGCCCAGCATCTGACGGTCGGCGTTCGGCCCGATGACGGCAATCGTCCGGATTCGGTGCGGAGCCAGCGGAGCCAGGCCGCCGTCGTTCTTGAGTAGCGTGATCGTCTCGCGTGCCGCCTGGAGCGCCAACGCGCGATGGGCTTCGCAGCCGACGATTCGCTCGGCGACCGCCGGGTCCACGTAGGGATCCTCGAACAGCCCCAGCCGAAACTTCCAGGCCAGCATCGGCGCCACGAGAGTGTCGATAAGCGACTCCTTCAGGACACCCTTGCGGACGAGCTCGACGATGTGCGGATAGCAGTCGGGATCGGGCAATTCGATGCTGACGCCTGCCCGGACTGCGAGCGCCGCCGCCTGGCGGCCGTCTTCGGCCAGGTGATTACCGAACAGCTCCGGCCGCTCGTGCAGCTCGCGAACCGCGAAATAGTCCGATACGACGTAGCCTTGGAATCCCCACTCCTTGCGAAGGACGTCCCGCAGCAGCCACTTGTTGGCGTGGGAGGGAACGCCGTCGATCTCGTTGTAGGAGGCCATCACGCTGATGGCGCCGCCCTTCTGGATGGCCTGCTGGAACGGATAGAGGAACACTTCGCGGAGAACGCGCTGCGAGACATTCACCGGCGCGCAGTTCGTCCCGGATTCCGGCTGGCCGTGCGCGGCGAAGTGCTTGAGCGTGGCAATGACGTGCTTCTTGTCCTGGAACGTCGCGTCGCCCTGGAATCCCTGCACGGCGGCGATCCCCAGGCGGGCGACCAGATAGGGGTCCTCGCCGTAGGTCTCCTCGACCCGTCCCCAGCGCGGCTCGCGCGCCACATCCACCACAGGTGTCAGTGCCTGGTGGGTGCCGCGAGCGCGGGCTTCCGCCGCCGTCATCTCGAACAGCCGGCGCACAAGTTCGGGATCGAACGTGGCGCCCAGTCCGATGGGCTGAGGGAAGCTCGTGCCGTCGACAGCCGCGTGGCCATGCAGGCATTCCTCATGGAAGACGACCGGGATGCCCAGGCGCGTGTTTTCAATGAAGAATCTCTGGATATCGTTGGTCAACTCTGCCATTTCCCGTGCGTTGCGCCCGCCGCCGGCATCGCTGGGCCGGCCGACCTGTCCGAGGCCGGCGCGATCCTTGAAATAGGCCTTGGCTTTCTGGAAATCGAAACGGCCCTTCTCATCGACCAGCGTGCTGCTCTTCTGCTGCCAGATGCAGAGCATCTGCGCGACCTTCTCTTTCAGCGTCATACGCGACAGCAGGTCCTTGACACGCCGCTCGACGGAGAGCCTGGGATTGCGGTAGGCCGGCTCCGGCTGGGACTTCCGTTTGGGCTTCACGATAGCTCCCTTTCGACAAGGCTAATTGTCCTGGGCGGCCTTCACCACCGCGAAGAACGCCTCCTTGGGTTGGTAATTGCGATCGAACAGCAATGGCGAGCCACCAATCCAGGAGGTCTTGTCATAGACGCCCCAGAAGGTAACGCGGGAGATGTCCTTCTTGTGCTTGAGCAGCGTGGAGAAGATCTCCACGTACTTGTCCGCGAGCTTCTTCTGCGTCTCGGCGGCCGCGGCCGTCGGATCGCTCGTGCTCTCGCGGTTGACCTGGCTGATATCGGCACCGCGAGGACCGCGCGTCTGCGTCCTGATGTCCAGCTCCGTCACCATCACTTTCACACCCGTAGCAGCCAGGTTCGTGATGGCGTACTCGAGGCCTGCCACGCTGGGGTACGTCAGCCCGCCGTGCAGCTGGATACCGACGCCGTCGATGCGCAGACCCTTGGACTGAAGGTGCTTCACGATCGCGACGGCAGCGTCGCATTTGGCCTTCGACACTTCCAGGTTATAGTCGTTGTAGTACAGCTCGGCGTCAGGGTCGGCCTCGTGTGCCCATCGAAAGGCATTCTCGATATGGTCGTACTTCTTGTCTTCGGCACCTTCGCCGATGATGCGGAACCACGGAGTGTTTCGCATCCTGCCGCTGTCCTCGAGCGCCTCGTTCACGACATCCCAGCCCTTGATGCGGCCCTTATAGCGGCCGACCACGGTCAGGATATGGTCCTTCATCCGGGCCAGAAGCGCGTCGCGCGTCAGCGGGTTGCCCGCATCATCCTGAAACACCCAGCGCGGGGTCTGGGCGTGCCAGACGAGCGTGTGGCCGATGGCAACCATCTTGTTCTTCTCGCAGAAGGCCACAAAGCTGTCCGCCGGTTCCCAGTTGTATTGATTGGGCTGCGGATGCACCAGCTGCCACTTCAGATCATTCTCCGGCGTGGCCGTGTTGAAATGCGTCGCGGCAATCTCAGCCGCATTAGGGTCCTGACCGGTGACCAGCGGTCGGTTCAAGGCTCCGCCGATCAGGAAGGCATCCTTGAATACGTCTTTCAGCGCGGGCACACTCTGCCCGGCCACGCAGGATGCGGCGCCCAGCCATGCAATCGTCGCGCCAGCTACGCCCATCAGTGTGTGCGTTCTCATTATGTGCTCCTTTCTCTATGAAACGGTGCCTCTGCGTCAGCACTCCCCAGACTGTTTTCGCCGCCCGATCAGTTCGGCCTCCACTTGGGCCATCCTGGACTTGTTGAGCGGATAGAAGAACATGAAGATCATCCCCAGGAAGGCGAAGATGGCGGGGTAAATGCTCATGACCATCCGTATGCCCTGCAGTCCCGTCGCCGTCTGTTCCTGGTTGGCCGCGAAGCCGTATGCCTCCAGGATCCACGCCAACGCCGAGACGCCCAGAGCAATTCCCAGCTTCAGCGCAAACAGAGAGGCGGACATGACCAGCGCCGTGGCGCGACGGCCCTTCTTCCATTCCCCGTAGTCTGCCGCATCCGTGTAGATGGACCACTGCAACACGGACACCGGTCCGACCGAGAAGGAAGTGATAATCTGAAGAACGAACATGACGACAACATTCTGTGGCCCAAGGAAGTAAACGGCCCCCGAAGAAGCCCCGGCGACGCCCAGAAACAGAGCATACGCGATGGACTTGCCCATGATTCTGCTGATTCGGGTAGTGAGTAGAACGCCGAGAATCGTCGCCGCCGTCCCGGCCACCAGGTACGTGGAGAGCAGCTTCTCATAGGATACCGGGCCAAACCAGAGAATCTCCTGGCCCTTGACGAAGTACTTGAAGTAGTACGCGATGGCGCCGCCCCGCATGCAGATGTAGATCAACTGAAAGACCGTTGCGCTGCCGATCAGCACCCAGGGCCTGTTCGTGAGCAGGTCGGCCAGGTCCTGTTTCAGCGAGGTCTTCTGTCCTTTGGGAGGGTGTACGCGCTCTTTCGTCGTGGCGAAGGTGACAAAGAGCAGAACCACCGCCAGGGCCGAGAGGACCGTCATGGCCCACTGCCACCCCACCGCCGCATTGCCGCGTCCAAACCACTCGACCATCCGCAGCACGGAGTATTGAACCAGCAACGTGGCAAAGAACGCGGCGAAGAACCGGAAGGACGACAGAACGGTGCGCTCGTTGGAATCGGCCGTCATCACCCCCATCAGTGCCGAATAGGGCACGTTGACGACCGTATAGGCCATCATGAGCAGGGTATAAGTCACGTAGGCGTAGATCAGTTTGCCGGTAGGGCTGAAGTCGGGCGTCGTGAACGTCAGCACGCCGAGCACGCCGAAGGGTATGGCGAACCACAGCAGATACGGCCGGAATTTCCCCCACCGTGTTTCGGTGCGGTCGGCGATCATGCCCATCATCGGATCGTTGACAGCGTCCCAGATCTTGGTGATCAGGAACATCAGCCCCACCGAGCCGGCCGAGAGACCGAACACATCTGTGTAGAAAATCGTGATGAACAAGATGAACGTCTGAAAGAAGATGTTGGACGCCGCATCGCCGAGGCTGAAGCCAACCTTCTCCACCAGAGAGAGCTTCTGCGAAACTGCTTGTACGTCGACGGCGGTTTTGCCCAAGCGGTAGCCCGCGTCCCCGTCAGGGGGAAGTCCTTGCGATTCGTCTTGCATGTCGATCTCCTTACGCCTCGAACCGAGCCTTCCTGTTCATCTGCATCGCCGCAGCGATCTCGAAACCGTATTGTATCCCATGTGCGGGAACCTTTCACTACTGCGACAATGGCCAATTGTGTGCAAACACACCCAGGGTCGCGCCCTGGAAGCCACCGGCCGTGTCGGTGCAGGCACATGCAACGCAGCAGGCACGAGAGCGGTCTTGGGCATCATCCGCTCTCACGTGCCGGAACGGTCCAGGGTCAGCAGACCGAGTTGATAGGGCAACAGCTCGTATCGCCCGCTGCTTGCCGGATCGCGGCCCTGGTAGAGCAGCTGGAGTTTGTCTGGATCGAGGATCATCCTCTCGTCGTATCCGTCGCGAATCATCTCTCCGTGGCTGATGTCCCGGGTCCAGGGCGTTACACCCTCTTCAAATGTGACGTTGTTGATCCCAGCGAAGGGAGCTTGCCAGGAGTCGGCGTTCGGCACGGGAGTCCATGCGCCGTCGAGGCGGTCGGAGATCCAGGCGCGATAGTACCGCGCCGGGCTCAACGCCTCGATCAGGGTCAGGTAAGTGTTCGTGCCCTTGATCCTGTAGGTAATGCTTGCCTCGAAAAGGCTGCTGCGTTGGTCTCTGATGGCGATCTCCGGGTCGCTCATGCCCTTGGGAAAATCCTCGATTCGGGTCCGGCTGCGATAGAAGTTGCCGTCGTCGCCGGTGAAGAACAGATAGGCATGCGTGTCGTCGCAGATCACATGGTAGTGCTCCGTTACTTCTGATTTGATGCATAATCTCGGGTCTCTTTGCCGATGGGATAGTTGGACCCAGGTAAGGAGATCTGCCATGAAGAAGAAGTATATCGTAACGCTGACTGACGAGGAACGACAGACGTTGCAGGAGATGCTTTCGCGCGGCAAGGCGGCCGCTCGCAAGCTGGCGCACGCGCGGATTCTGCTGAAGGCCGATGCCCCGCCGGGCGGTCCCGGCTGGAACGACCAGACCATCGCCGAGGCGTTGGAGGTGGGTCGCGCGACGGTCGAACGGGTGCGCAAGGAGTTCGTGGAAGAGGGTCTGGACGCGGCGTTGGAGCGTCGGCGGCCTCGCCGCGTGTATCTGCGAAAGCTCGATGGCGACGGCGAAGCCCATCTGGTGGCCTTGGCCTGCGAGAAGCCCCCGGAAGGTCGCAGCCGCTGGACGTTGCAGTTGCTGGCGGACCGGATGGTGCAGTTGGAGTACGTCGATGCGATTTCGTACCAGACGGTGCGTCGGACGCTGAAAAAAACGAGATCAAGCCTTGGTTGAGCAAGCAGTGGTGCATTCCGCCGCAGGCCAATGCCGAGTTTGTCTGGAAGATGGAAGATGTGCTGGAAGTGTACAAGCGGCCGTATGATCCCCGGCGTCCGGTGGTGTGCCTGGACGAGACGAGCAAGCAATTGATTGGCGAGGTCCGCACGCCCGTCCCGGCGGCTCCGGGGCAGGTGGCGCACTATGACTGTGAGTATGTTCGTCGCGGCGTGGCCAATCTCTTCATGATCTTTGAGCCGTTGGCCGGCCAGCGGGATGTGGAGGTGACGGAGCGGCGGACCAAGAAGGATTATGCCGAACGCCTCCGCAAACTCTCGGACGAAGTGTACCCGGAGGCCGAGGTCATCGTGCTGGTGCAGGACAACCTCAACACGCATTCGCCCGCCTCGCTGTATGAGACGTTCGCGCCGGCTGAGGCCCAGCGACTGGTGGCCCGGTTTGAGTGGCACTACACCCCCAAGCACGGCAGTTGGCTGGACATGGCGGAGATCGAATTGGGCATCCTGGGCCGGCAGTGCCTGTCGCAACGCACCGACAGCATCGAGGCCCTGCGGCGACAGACGCACGCTTGGGAGAAACGTCGTGACACAGCCAGGGTGAAAGTCAACTGGCAGTTCACCACGGCAGATGCCCGAACGAAGCTCAAGAGGCTCTATCCCTCACTCGATGAGTAACGGAGCACTAGT
>ERZ795052.1029-NODE-1029-length-39876-cov-5.745160_pt1 | contig 39876 bp, 34 predicted proteins | sample MGYA00375136_ERZ795052 | MGnify/ENA primary metagenome ERZ795052 (study PRJEB30181, sample SAMN05720156) | activated sludge metagenome | isolation source: Anaerobic digester | place: Japan | collected 2015-05-26 ... | reverse complement strand
CACACGCTTAGCGTGTGGTTTATGTAACCAACGGCTTGCGCTCGTTGGTTATAATAAAAAAGCCCGCAACAGCGGGCTTTAATCCTTGGTTGGGTGGTTTTACTAATTTTCTTGCTTTTTTGAAAAGGTGAGGCCATCGCCTGCTGCGTCGACGATTATGTTGTCGCCGATTGAAACGGTGCCCTTTAAGATCTCCTCCGACAATTTGTCCTCGAGCTCTTTTTGAATGGCACGCTTTAAGGGGCGGGCGCCGTATTCGGCGTCATAGCCTTTTTCGACCAGATAGGATTTGGCCGCGGGCGTCAGCTCGATATAGATATTTCTATCCTTAAGCCGCGCTTTCAGCGCCTGAATCAAGATATCGGCGACTTTGTCGAGGTCGTCGCGGTCCAGCCTTGTGAAAATTATTATGTCGTCAACGCGGTTGATGAACTCGGGCTTTAGCGTCTTTTTCAGGGCCTCCATCTGCTTGGACTTCATGCGCTCATAGTCGTCCTCGCGGCTTCCCGAAGTGAAGCCCAGCGCCGTCTTGTTGATTTCGCGCGCGCCGATGTTGGACGTCATGATTATTATGGTGTTCTTGAAGTTTACCGTCCTGCCGTGTGAGTCGGTGAGCCTGCCGTCGTCGAGTATCTGAAGCAGGACGTTAAAGACTTCGGGATGCGCTTTTTCGACTTCGTCGAACAGCACAACGCTGTAAGGCTTGCGCCTGACTTTCTCGGTCAGCTGTCCGCCCTCCTCATAGCCGACGTAGCCGGGCGCCGAGCCTATCATCTTGCTGACGTTCTCTTTTTCCATATACTCCGACATGTCGATTCTAATCAGCATGTCCTCGTCACCGAACATCGCCTCGGCAAGCGCCTTGGAAAGCTCGGTCTTGCCGACGCCGGTGGGGCCTAAGAATATGAAGGAGCCAATCGGGCGCTTGGGGTCCTTTAGTCCGGCGCGTGCCCTCTTAATCGCCCGCGCCACCGCGGTTACCGCCTCTTTTTGGCCAATGATGCGCTTGCTCAGCGTTTCTTCGAGCTTTAAAAGCTTCTGCGATTCGTCCTCGGTGATTTTGCTGACGGGAATGCCCGTCCAGTTGGAGACGATGGCGCCGATTTCTTCCTCGCCAATGGAGAGCCGCGCCTCAACGCATTTATCCTTCCACGCCGAGCGCTCGCGGTCGAGGTCGGCCTTGATGGCGTCCATCTCGGCTTTAATCTTGCCCGCCTTTTCATATTGCTCGCGCTTAATGGCCTCACTCTTTTCGATGTTGAGCTCATTTATCCGCTTTTCGAGGTCCTTGATTTTATCGGGAGTGGTGAAAGAATAGATTTTCTTTCTGGAGGCGGCCTCGTCGATTAAGTCAATAGCCTTGTCGGGCAAGAAGCGGTCGGTTATATAGCGGTCGGAGAGGATTGCCGCCGCAGAAATAGCCTCGTCGGTAATCTCCACCTTGTGGTGCGCCTCGTATTTGTCGCGGAGGCCCTTCAAAATCTCAATCGTTTCGGAAACCGAGGGCTGCTCCACCATAACGGGCTGGAAGCGGCGCTCAAGCGCGGCGTCCTTTTCGATGTGCTTTCTATATTCGTCAATCGTTGTCGCGCCGATTGTCTGAATTTCGCCGCGCGCTAGCAGCGGCTTCATGATATTTGCGGCGTCCAGCGAGCCGCCTTCTCCGCTTCCCGCGTTGACGATGGTGTGAATTTCGTCGACGAACATGATGATGTCGCGGCTTTGCTTGATGGCGTCCAGCGCGTTTTTGAGCTTTTCCTCAAACTCGCCGCGGTATTTGGTGCCCGCGACGACGCTCGCCATGTCGAGCGCGAAAATCCGCTTGCCTTTGAGCACCTCGGGCACTTCGCCGTTGATGATTTTGAGCGCCAGCCCTTCGACTACGGCCGACTTGCCCACGCCGGGCTCGCCTATGAGCACCGGATTATTTTTGGTGCGGCGGCAAAGAATCTGAATGATTCTTTCAATCTCGCTTATGCGGCCGATGACCGGATCGAGTTTGCCCTCCTGCGCCTTTTTTGTGAGGTCAACCCCCACGCTCTGAAGCGCCTGCGGCAATCCTGAGTTTACCGATTCGTCGGCGCGCGCCGCGCGTTCCTGCTTGATGAGCGTAATGCGTTCGCTCGGCCCCTGCATGCCGCGCGCGGTATTGAAAAACTGATTGATTAAATCGAAAAAGTCTACGCTCGCATCGGGCGGCTCGGCGCCGATAAGCTCCTCACCATCCTCGCCGCGCTGTAAAAACGCTATGAGCTGGTTTCTTAAATCGTCGGTGTCGATATTGAGCGCTTTCAGCACTCTTATTGCCACGTTGGATTGTTCGGTCAGCAGCGCGAGCAAAAGGTGTTCTGTGCCTACATAGTCGGAATTTAACTCGTTGGCGATGAGCACCGCCTTATCGAGTGCAGCCTTGACGTTGGGCGAAAACACAACCTTGGAGGTTTCTCGTCCCGTCGTCCTTATATAATTTCTGATTTCGAGCGGCGTGACGCGCAGCCGCCTCAATATCTCGCCCGCTTTGGCGTCCTCGACCGAGGAAATGCCGTAAAGAACGTGCTCGGTGCCCACCAGCCCGCCCGTCTTTGCCGCCAGCGCGATGGCTCTGTCCATAGCAATATTAACGCTTTTCGTCCATCTATCCGTCATACTATCACTTCCTTTTTTAGCATAGTTAATTTTTTATTATTAATTAGCTTTCCGCTAATCTCTTCCAATCTTGCTTATTATTATTTTGAACCTAATTTTCCCTTTTTGGATTTCCTTCTATTTTGGATTTTTTACTAAACCCTAAATCGGAATTTTAGCTAACCTCGCGACGTGGTAGCGGACAAGTTCCGCCCTCACTATATCCCTTTCGTCGGCATTTAGCTCCCTTCCTGCATAGAGGCATAAATTCGCGGGTTCTCCCGATTCAACAAGTTTATCAAGCTTATTTAAATCGATAAAGGGCAGAATCTGCAATATTACGCCCAACTTGATGTCGGAAATAAGCTCCATCAATCCCGCCGCCGTGAGCCTGCGGAGATTGAAAACCAGCTCGAAGCCCTTGAGGATTCTGTCCCGCGCCGCTATGCCGCGAAAGCCGGTAAGCTCCTCGCGTGCCGCAAGCTCGAAGGCGGATATGGTGAACGCGCTCTTTAGCACTCCCTCCAAAATGTCCTCCTCCGAAAGCCCGAGCGAACGGCGGTTGGAGATTTGATACATATTGCCGTGCGCCTTTGTCCCCTCGCCGTAAAGTCCCCTTATTTCATAATCCAGCTCCGACAGGCTTCCGAAAAGAAGCGCGGTTTTGTCGCATTCGTAGAGCGCGGGCAAAAACATCATGACCGATGCCCGCATACCGGTGCCGACGTTGGTCGGGCAGGCGGTGAGATAGCCGAGTCTTTCGTCGAAGGCTATATCCATCTCGCGCTCCAGCTTTTTGTCGAACTCCGATAACACGGCATACGCCTCCAAAAGCTGCAGTCCTTCCAGTATGCACTGGGCGCGGACGTGGTCCTCCTCGTTAAGCATAATCGACACATTCTCGTCGTCGCGGAGTATCAGCGCGCCGAACTCGGAATTTGAGGCAAGCCGCGGGCTTATAAAATGCTTCTCGACAAAGGACTGTTTTTGAAGCGCCGTCATATTTTTCATGAAATACAAGCGGTAGTTCATGAGGCCGTCGGCGGCGCGCGCCGCCGCCGCAATCACCGACTTCAAGCCGGCGGTCCGCTGGTTGGGGAACAGAGTGCCGCTTTGATTTCGGGCAAGCCGAACGCGGCTGGACAACACGGTGTCATTCATAGCGCGGCCTCCTTGAAGTCGGCAAACACAAGCTCAACAGCCGTGCTTCCATTAGCGCGCTTCACCGTGTTGTTAAGAAAACTAGATTTCAAAGGTTCGCTTGGCATCACGGCCTGCCTCCCCGCGCTAAAATCATGCCCTTAAGCCGCTCGGCGTCGTCCATTCTTCCGAACCTGACGGCGTTTTGGTATTCCGCTCGAAGCATGGCAATTTCGGGCGTGTCCCGCTTAAAAGCCTTGCGGCCGATGTGAACGGACGCGCCTTGACAACTCATTATGACCTCTTTTACGTTGAGATTTTTGTAGCAGTCGGGGCAGCCCAGATACATCGTAGCCTTAAAACGGCTTTCCGTCATTCCGCAGATGGGACAAACTTTTTCCGCCACCTTGACCTCCGAATTTTTTGCGGTTTAATTTTATATAGGCGTTTGCTTTCCACATATTTGGTTGTAGCAGTTATTATTGCACTTGACTATCAGGGAAAGGCTCGGCGCCCCCACTCTTTTAATTATATACCTCGATAAATTTTATCAAAGTTTTAAGCGCGGCTTTCGCGCCTTTTCTGCGCGAATAATGCCCGAATTTGATTATTTTGTTTGCCGCCCTATCCGCTCTAACGCATGAGCTCGCTTATGACGGCTTTTATAATGTTGGCGCGAATGACGTTTTCTAGCTTGGCGGGCGATTTGAGAGCTTTGGGTGATATGGCATAAAGCAACAGGCGCCCTTCGTTCTCATTTATATATCCGTCGTAAGTCAGCCGCTCTAAAATGTGGACGGCGTCTTTGTAGGAAAGCTCGACCGAAATTGCTTCGGCGATTGAGTTCAAATATTCGGCGCCAGAGGCGGGCAGCCTCACGACGCGGATAAATCCGCCGCCGCCCCGCCTGCTTTCGATGAGATATCCCCTGCTCGGCGTAAAGCGCGTCGCCAAAACGTAGTTAATTTGAGAGGGCGCGCAGCCGAAATAAAGGGCAAGCTCGTTTCGTGATAAATCCACGCCCTCATCTCCGCTCAGCAGCGACAAAATAAATTGTTCGATTATATCGCTTATGCTCGCCATTTTTTATCTTTTTTCCTTACGTGTTTGCCTGCTTAATTCTTAACAAGCGGTTTGACTTTCTTTGACCTTTGATTATATTATAGCTATTTCCGCACCATTGTCAAGACCAAAGTGACAAATTTTTATAGGAAAAAAAATTAATTAACACACATATAAAAGCTTGGACGCAAAGCCCGAGTAGAACACCGCCAAAATTATTGTGCGCAACAATTTTAAAAAACTGTCGTTTGATTTTTATCAACAGCTACGAAAAGCAGAGAAAAATTACACACCGATTTGATTAGCTAAATTGAGAGCCTAAAGGCGCTTGATAAGAACGGGGTTTTAGGTTATAATGTTTTTACTAATCTAACTTTACTATTAAGGACTGCTATGGAAAAAATCCGAATGAAAAACCCCATTGTCGAATTAGACGGCGACGAAATGACCCGCGTGCTTTGGCAATGGATTAAAGAAATCTTAATTCTCCCCTATGTCGACCTTAAATCGATCTACTTCGACCTCTCCGTCACCGAGCGCGACAAGACGGACGACAAAATAACGGTGGAAGCCGCGCAGGCTATCAAGCGTTACGGCGTGGGCGTAAAATGCGCAACTATCACGCCCAATGCCGAGCGTGTGGCGGAATTTAACCTTAAAAAGATGTGGAAAAGCCCCAACGGCACCATCCGCGCCATACTCGACGGCACGGTATTCCGCGCACCCATATTGGTCAAGGGCATTACCGCGCTCGTTCCCGGCTGGAAAAAGCCGATTGTCATCGCCCGCCACGCCTACGGCGACATTTACGGCGGCGTCGAAGCCAAGCTTGCCGCGGGCGAACGCGCCGAGCTCGCTATGGCCGCGAAGGACGGAGAACGCCGCTCGCTGGTCTTTGATTTTGCGGGAGGCGACGGCATCGTCCTTGCCATGCACAACACCGACGACAGCATAAAAAGCTTTGCCAAAAGCTGCATGAACTACGCGCTCGACACCAAGCTGGACCTTTGGTTTGGCGCCAAGGACACTATATCCAAAACTTACGACCACCGCTTCAAGGACATATTCGAGGAAGTTTACAACGCCGAATACCGCGAAAAATTCGAGGCGGCGGGGATTGAATATTTCTATTCGCTGATTGACGACATCGTCGCCCGCGTCATGCGGAGCCAGGGCGGCATGATTTGGGCGTGCAAGAACTACGACGGCGACGTCATGAGCGATATGGTGGCGACGGCTTTCGGCTCGCTCGCCATGATGACCTCGGTGCTTGTCTCCCCCGACGGCGCCTATGAGTTCGAGGCGGCTCACGGCACGGTGACGCGCCATTTCCGCCAGCATACCGCCGGCAAAGAAACCTCGACAAACTCGGTCGCCACGATATTCGCGTGGACGGGCGGGCTTAAAAAGCGCGGCCAGCTCGACAACCTCGACGCGTTAGTGAACTTTGCCGAAAGGCTGGAAGCCGCGACAATCAAAACAATTGAGAGCGGTGAAATGACCAAGGATTTGGCTCTGCTCTTTAATAAGCCGTCGACTGATGTCAAGGTTTTGAACAGCCGCGGCTTTTTGGAAGCCGTAGCCAAGCGTTTAAATCGAGGCATCGCAAAAAACCTAATCACCCGCTTTGAATGACAGAAAAGATAATTCAAATAGTGATATTGAAATTAATAATGAGATTTAGGAAAGAAAAATTTCTTGATTCTATAATTATTGTTGCTTAGCAAAAACTAAGTTTAGTATTTGGGAAGATGGCTGAAGACGAGCAAAACATTTTAAACGAAAACGAGAGCCAAAACCTCGAAAAGTCGGACGGCGGCGATGCCGCCGAGCTCGGCGCGCCCAAAGCCAAAAAAGAAAAGAAGTCTAAAAAAGCCGAGAACGCCGAAGAACGGCAAGAAAGTGGCGGCGGCAAAGACAAAAAGCGCAAGAAATCAAAGGACGAACCTCAAGCACAGCCCGACGCACGCGGGCTTATATCCAACTACGAAGCCGATATAAAGCAAAAAAAGAAAAAGAAGATTATCACAGTAATCTGCGCATCCGTTTTTATCGTTTTGGTCGGGCTCGCCATCATGCTGGCGCACATGTTCACAACTAGGGAGCTTCGCGAAAGCCGCAAAGTTGTCGACATTAAAATTGACAGCGGCTTAAAAGAAGCTTACGTCGAGGGCGAGGAGATAGATTTTTCCCAAGTGACAATCCGCATTCTCTACGACGACAGCACCGTGGAATTTAAGTCTTTGAATGAAAACATCCTAATAAGCCCCTACACTATCGACATGAAATTCAAAACCAAAATTCTGGTCCCCGGCGCCGACAGCGACACTTTTGAAGTCCGAATCGAATATAAAGAATACGTCTTCACCAAGACGTTCATCGTGACCAAAGCAAGCCCGTAATCGATTACTGCCAAACGCGAACTTTTTTAAATCACACAATCGAATGTTTATATATTAAAAAGCCGTGCATAAACGGCTTTTTATGTTATTAAACAACTTGCTGTTATAAACTATCAAAAGGGTGAGAATCCTATTTTCTGAATTTCGGCGCAGCTTTGACAAAGTGCGAAAGCACGCCCGATTTATATTCCAAAGTATACTTCGAACGAGCTACGGCGTCGGCTACGGCTTCGGCGATTAAAGCGTCCAAAAGCTCGGGATAAGTTATTGAAAGCGGCCTGAATAAATAGTGCGCGAGCGCGCCCGGTATGGTGTTGATTTCGTTTATATAGAGCTTCTCCTCAATCCTATCAAAGAAAAAATCCATTCTGACGACGCCGGCAAGCCCCATGCCCTTATATATTTTAACGACCAGCTCTTTAATTCTTTTGTTGAGCGCATCGTCCACCGGCGCGGGAATGCGGTGAGCCTCGGCGCCCGCTCGGTATTTGCCACCGATATATTTGTCCTCAAACGATAGAAAGCTCTGCCAGTTGACCGGCTGCTCTGTTTCGCTGACGATAATTTCGCCCTTCTTCTTGAGCGCGGCGCAGTTTATTTCCAAAAAATCAGTGAGGGCGCGCTCCACTATGATGTTTTCGCCGTAACAAGCCGCCGTCATGAGAGCCGAAACAAAGGCGGCGCGCCCCTTCGCCACGGCTATCCCTATGCTGCTTCCCTGGCAGGCAGGCTTGACGATGACGGGATAATCAAAATAGTTTTCGACATACTCGGCTTCTTTGGCCGCGTTCCGCCTGACTTCGGCGCTCTTCAGCGCGATATAGTCGACGACGTTTAAAAGCATTTCCGAAAACAGCTGCTTTTGCACGATTTTATCCATTCCGATTGCCGAAGCCAGCACGCCCGCCGAGGTATATGGAATGTCCGAGGCCTCAAGCACCGCCTGAAGCACGCCGTTTTCGCCCTCGCCGCCGTGAGTGCAAAGCAGCGCGGCGGCGGGCTTTCTATAAAACTGCCATTTATCCTTCTTTTTTATAAAAATGGCGCCTTCGAAGATGGCTGCGCGCGAATATTTGGCCGCTTCAAAGGGCGTGAAGCAGTCAAGCTTTTTAAAATTACCGGTGTAGGCGCCGTTTTTCGATATGTAGACGGGAATGATTTCGTATTTCGCCGCGTCAAGGTTAGATATTGCCTCCAGCGCGGTGAGAATGGATATATCGCTTTCGGGCGAACGGCCGCCGAATATGACCGCAAGCTTCATTCTTTCCATGTTCTGAACCACACCCCCTTTTTCTATATCGTCCTATACAGCTCAGTCAATCCTATTTTTATACAAAGACGTTACATAATTCTTTATTTGATTTGTTTTACCTAACTGCAAATTCCGCGCCGCAAAAATTCCCAAACTATTCTTCATAATTATCGGGCAGGTCGTTTTCAATTAAGAGCACGTCGCCTGCGTGGAGAATGTTTTTAAAGTCGTCGCGCGCCTCCGAAAGCGAATCGTAGAGCTTGACTGCGCCGCAAAAACCCGCGGCCGAAAGCCCCTCGCCGATTGCCTCGGTGCGCCGCTTCCCCACCAACAGCACAACGTCGGCGGCCGAGGCAAGCCTCAACCCGAAATCGTAGTTCGCGTCATGCTCAAGGCTGCCCAGTTCCACCAATCCCGGCGTTAATACCACTTTTCTGCCCAAAAAAAGCCTTATTGTGTCAAGCGCCGCCTTTGTCCCTTCTATGTTGGCGTTGAAGGAATCGTCTATTATCGTTATGCCGCCGCCGTCAATGACCTCCAAGCGGTGGGGAGTCGGCGCCAGCGTCTTGACGGCTTCGGCAATCTCTGAGGGGCGCACGCCGAGTTCAAGCGCAAGCGCGGCCGCCGTCACAATGTTTATTATATTGTGAAGCCCGATGAGTGGTAAAGCGACCGGAAAGCGGCCGCCCCTATACTCGATGTCGAAGGTGCTTTGCAGGCCGTCAAACGCTATCGATATCGCCTTAACGTCGGCAAAATCCGCCGTTCCCGCAAAGATGATTTTGTCGGGCAGGCGGTTTTCGGGCTGCGTCAGGTTTATTCCTTTCAAGACGTTGGGCGGCTCGGATTGCTTTTGATAAAGGTATTTCACACGCTCGCTCAAATATTCCGAATCGGCGCCTATGACGAGCGCGCCCGAGCGCGGAAGAGAAAACCCCAAGTCGAGTTTGGCGGCGAGAACGTTCTCCAAGCTTTTGAAGGTGGCGAGATGCTGTGGCGCCACGGCGGTAATAATGCCGTGTGTAGGTCTTATCATATCGGTCAGTTCCTTGATGTCGCCGCGGTGCCGCGCGCCCATCTCTGCTATAAGAACTTGATGTTCCTCTTTGAGTTTTTTTACCGTCAACGCCAGTCCCATCGGCGTGTTGAAGCTGCCTTCGCTGGCCAGCACCGAAAAGCGCTGTTTTAAGATTGCTTCGAGAATATTCTTGACCGAAGTCTTGCCGAAGCTTCCCGTTATTCCTATTTTTATTAAATCCTTGCGCTTTTCCAGTTTTTTTGCGGCGGCTCGCTTTATTCTCAATTTGTTTAAGAATTCTAACGGCGCAATGACTAAGGCGCCTAAAACAAATGCGAACGGGAAATATACAGGGAGGAGATAAAACCATAAATAGACGAAATAATCGGAAAGCGGAGTTTTGAGCGCGGCGGCCGAAAGCGCGGCGAAAATCGCAAGCGCGGCAAATATAGCCATGACGGAAAGCCGAACGGCGCGCTTGGTAAAGACGAGCGGCTTTTTTGCCTTACTTTTTTTAAGAAATATCGTCGCCAAAACACCGGTAAACACCGCTGAAAGCGCGAAATTCACCCATTCCCGCACGGCTGGCACGAAGTAAAACGCCAACCAAAGAAGCGCTGCCGCCGCCAACACCGACGCTGAAATTAGAAACTGCCTTATAACGCGTTTACTCGAAAAAATTTTACCTTCACTAAAGCGGTAGCAGTTGAGCTGAAAAAGGTGAAGCGGAGTTTTTAGCAAGAGGGCGGCCGAGGCTGCTACCAAAATGGCGATAATAGTTAATAAGACAACCATTTCGCCTCCAAAAACGCCTTCAGAATCAAGGGAAACTTAGTGTCGGTCAAGTAGGCGAAATGCCCGCCCTCAAGATAAAACAGCGCGCTTTTTTTAATTTTGCGCTTTAGCTTGCGCGCCATATAGGACTTTGTTATCTCGTCGTTTTTACCCCAAAAAATCGCGGTTTCCGACCTGACTTTTGCCGCTTCCCGCGACTGGTCGCAGTTGACAATATTTTTAAATGTCTGCTTCATGACGGGTGAAAGCGCGCGGTAATCCGAAGACCCCGAAAGTCCGCGCCCGAAACGCTTCAAGACTTTGTGAATAATTATCTTGCAATAATAGCGAATCCCACGCCTCGGCTTTATGCCGGCGCTGTCGATGAGCACCAGCTTATCGACGAGATGGGGATAGGAAAACGCCAGTCTTATGCCCACTCTGCCGCCGAAGGAGTGGCAGACAAAATGCGCCGAGGGAATCCCAAGCTTGTTCATTAAGCTCACCACGCATTCGGCGTAATCGGAAAGCGTCAGCGGCCGCTTGCTCTCGGGTGTTCCGCCGAAGCCGTAAAAATCCAATAACGTGACGCGGAAGCCGCCCTTTAAATATTCGGCGATGCCTTGAAAGCTCGCGATGCTGCCGCCCCAGCCGTGCAGAAACACGACGTCGTGGCCTTCGCCGAACTGAACGAAATTTAAATTATCATCCACATCTTAAAATATGTAACTATCAAACAAATTGTTATTTATAAAGTAAATCCGCGCCTGTTAGGTCGGCAAATATTTATGCAAGTTAATTATCATGGTATTTTAAAATGACATTTTGGTAATATGCAGCAATGCCAAAGCGCAACAAAACTCAAGATTAACGACATATTCTAACGATTTAGAATGATAAACATTGTTGGAATTGAGTTTTGGATGATTAGATTAAAATAATTTTTGCGATAATCAACTTGTGAGGCTCCAAGGCGTTGAAAACGCTTGCGTTTAAAACCCTTTGAGATTATAATATTCACATAAACTTTGGGGCGGGGTGAAAATCCCGACCGGCGGTATAGTCCGCGAGCGCAAGCACGACTAGGGTGAAATTCCCTGACCGACGGTATAGTCCGGATGAAAAAAGTTTTTTGTGTCCCATTGTTCGGGGCATTTTTTATTTCCCCGAAAAAGGCGAGTATGGAAAAAGCGAAAAAAAGTTTTTTAACTAAGTTTACGGCGGCAAATGTAGCTAAAATTGCCATTTTGACGGCGCTCTCCTTCGTGCTCTACGCGTTTGGGAAATTCAACGTGCCGTTTATGTTCCCCGGCTTTTTGGAGTTCCAGTTTTCCGAGCTCCCCGCCCTTCTCGCGGGATTTTCCATCGGGCCGATAAGCGGTTGCCTTGTCATAATCTTTAAGTGCCTGCTTAAGTTTCCGCTCTCATCCACCGCCTTTGTCGGCGAATTGACCGACATTCTTTTAGGAGTATTGTTTGTTCTTCCGGCAAGCCTCTTATATAAATATAATAAGTGCAAGAAAACGGCTCTAATCGGCATATTAATCGGAATTGCCGCATCCACGGCGGGCGCCATCGTCGTCAACCGATTTATTGCCATTCCGTTCTATCTTAAGCTCTATTTCGACGGGAACTGGCAACCGCTGCTTTCCATTGTTCGTCCGCTCTATAAAAACGTCACCGTCGAAAACTTCTATCGCTATTACCTTCTTCTCGCCATTCTGCCTTTCAACCTTTTGCGTTGCGGCATTTCGGGGCTTTTGACCTTTGCCGTCTACAAGAGGGTTTCCAAAGCTCTACACTTCGAGTTTCAAAAGAAGAAATCGAAAAAAACTGGTGATGAGGCCGCAGAGGCGCATGGCGCACTCTCTTCGGGCGTCTATAAAAGTTCCTCGGCCGGCGAAACCCGCGCGCTCGGAAAAAGGCTGGGCGAGGCTCTTTCGGGCGGCGAGGTGATTTTGCTTTTCGGTGAGCTCGGCGCGGGCAAGACCACATTCGCCAAGGGCATAGCGGAAGGGTTGGGAATAACCGCAATCGTGACAAGCCCGACCTTCACCTTTATGAACATATACGAAGGCGGAAGGCTGCCGCTTTACCACATTGACATGTATCGCGCCGGGGACGGCGAAGACGTCTATGAGTTGGGAATTGAGGAATATATAAATTCGACGGGCGTCACCGTCATTGAATGGAACAAGTTTTCGCGGCCTTTTGATAAAGCTATTAAGATAGAAATTAAATATCTTGACGAGGGCGCGCGCGAAATAGAGGTTAAGATTGAAAATACTGGGAATTGACACAACCGATAAAAAGCTTTGCGTCTGTTTGAGTTTAAACGGAAAGGCGTTTTTCCGATTCTCGGAAAAGGCCAACCACAATTCCGCGCTCATGCCCGAAATCGACGCCATTCTGAAAGATAGCGGCGTCGCTATTTCCAATATCGACTGTTTTTCCGCCGTCGTCGGGCCGGGCTCGTTCACGGGCATACGCGTCGGTATTTCCACCGTTTCCGCCTTCGCGTTCGCGCTGAGTAAACCCTTAATTTCCATCAATTCTTTTGAAATCATGCTCCACGGCAACGACTATGAGGCCGCCTTAATCGACGCCGGCCACGGCAACTATTACGCAGGAATAAGAGAAAACGGCGCCATTAAGCCCATTTTTTTAGAGGTATCCGACGTGGCGGCCTTTAATAAGCGGGCGATATTCCGCGGCGAAACCCCTTATAGCGCCGAAAGTTTCTGCTCCGTCCTTAACGAAAAGGCCAAAGGAAAAGAGTTTTCGGATGCCCTAATCCCGCTCTATCTACGCGCCCCTCAAGCCGAACGAACCTTCGGCACGTTTAAGCGTTAACACGGAAACTATTCGGAAAGTGATTAATTAAGAATTATAAAAAAATAAGGTAATTTCGATTACTCTATCTTCTCTCTCGCCTGTTTATAGTCGAAAAAAACCAAGCGTTAATAACGGTTTATGATTAAAGTCGTTAAATTCAGAAAATCGCATATTCCCATGATTGTGAAAATCGAAAAAGAGACTTTCTCGGAAAACGCCTGGTCTAAACGTTTGTTTGAAGGCGAGCTCAAAAGAGAGGACGCCTTTTATTTCACGATGTTTGACGATAAAGAGATTGTGGGATATGCCGGTCTTCATATTTTGGATGGCGAGGCGGAGTTGGTCAATATCGCCGTCAAAGCCGAATATCGCGGCAAAGGCTTAGGGCGCGGACTTTTGAACGAAGCCGTTGAGTTTTCCAAGCGCCGAGGCGCCGAACGCCTGTTCCTCGAAGTCGACACCGAAAACGCCGCCGCGATAAACCTCTATCAATCGGCGGGTTTCAAAACAATTTTCACGCGCAAGCGCTACTACCCCAACGGCCACGATGCCCATGTTATGGAAAAATCCCTAAACGCTTAAATTATTGTGATGGCGTTTTTGATGACGTCGGAGACGTAAAGAACGGAGGGGTTGTTATAATACATCACGGCGAGCGTTTCGCCGGCGGTAACTAGGTCGCCGAGGCGTTTTTTCATTTCAAAGCCCACGAAGGGGTCGATTTCATCGGTTATTTTTATGCGGCCGCCGCCGAGAAGGGTCAGCGCGCCGCCCAAGGTTTGAGTGTCCATCGCCGCGATTTTGCCGCTTGACGACGATTTTATTTCAAATGTGCATTTCGTTTTAATAAGCTTGTTTTTTTTGTCGAGAACGGAGGCGTCGCCGCCCTGCGCCTTAACCATCTGCTTAAACTTTTCAAACGCCGCACCCGAGGAAATGGCGCCGTCAACCATTTTGCAGGCTTCTTCCTTTGTCGACGCTTGGCCCGAAAGCAGCGTGATTTCTGAGGCGAGCTCCTTCGACACTCTGTAAAGCTCGTTCCGCTCTCCCTTGAGCACCTTTACCGCGCCCCAAATTTCCATGGAGTTTCCCACGAAGCTGTCAAGCGGCTGATTCATATCGGAGAGGACGGCAGAAACCTTCTTCCCCGCTCTGTTGCCTACCTTCACCATGTTGTCGGCAAGCTCTCTCGCGACTTCGGCGGTCTTGCAGAAGGCGCCGCTGCCGTATTTGACATCCAGAACTATGACGTCGGCGCCGCCCGCGAGTTTTTTCGACATAATGCTCGACACAATGAGCGGTATGCTGTCGACAGTGGCCGTAACGTCGCGGATTGCGTAAAGAATCTTGTCGGCGGCGGCTATTTTTGCCGTCTGGCCGATTAATGCAAGCCCGATTTCTTCCACCTGCTTTTCAAAGCTTTCGCGTGAAAGCTCGGTGCGCATACCCGGTATCGCCGAAAGTTTGTCGATTGTGCCGCCGGTGTGCCCCAGCCCGCGCCCGCTCATCTTGGCTGCGCGCATGCCGAGCGCGGCGACGACGGGTAGCACGACAAAGGTGGTGGAATCCCCGACGCCGCCCGTGCTGTGCTTGTCGACGTAGGCTCCCTCAAACTCCTTGAGCTTGACAATTTCGCCGCTGTCGCGCATTGCGATTGTCAGGTTATAGGTTTCCTCGAAGCTCATTCCCTTAATCGTTATCGCCATAAGCAAAGCGGCAATCTGATAGTCGGGAATGCTTCTGTCCACCGCGCCCTTAATAAAAAACTCAATTTCCTCGCGGGAAAGCTCCTTTCCGCGCTTCTTTTTATCAATAATATCGTAAAACTTCATAATTCCCTCCTCAGGTCAGAATAAATAAGGATATTTTTGAAATGCGCCTTAGCCCGAGCCGCTTCGCGCTTTTACCGCCTCGTAAAGCGCCTGCTTTGCCTTGAGGTCGTCCTGATTTAGATTTTTAAGTTTTATATAAATATCAAGGTCGAAAGTAACGAAAACCTCGTTTTGAGTGTCGCTGCGCGCAATGAGGGCTACCTCTTCCTTAATTCTTCTTCGCTCGCTGGCAAGATAGATGGGCTTAGTCTTCAGCGCGACGATGACGGCGCCGTCTACTTCCATAATCTGCGCGCCCACAACGTAATCGACGGCAAGTAGCTCGTCAATCGAAATCTCGGCTTCAATCGCATAAATCATATAAAAACCTCCGAATTTAGCATGTCAATATTGCGAACAATTATTAGAGCAAAACAAAAATCTGGATTTTTATACGACTTATCGATTAAATTATAAAGTAAATAATTGGTTAATTTATTAATTTTGAGCCTACTCGGCCAACGTTTCCTTTGTTTGGACGTCATCCTTGGAGCCTGCCCAAAGCTTTTCGAGGCAGTAAAATACGCGTGTTTGGTCGTTGAAAATGTGAACTATGACCGAGCCGTAGTCCAGCACAATCCACTTGGAGTCGGGCATGCCGTCGGTGTGAAGGCAGGCCGCGCCGACTTCCTCCAGCTTTTCCAAAAGCGCGTCGGCAATTGCTCTGATTTGAATTTTGGTGTAAGCGGTGCAGATGACGAAATAATCGGCGATGATGGTCTTTTCCGCTACCGGAATCACCGATATGTCAACGGCCTTTTTCTCTTCGAGTATCTCTACGATTTTATCTTTTAGTTGTTCGGGTTGCATTAAACCTCTCCTTTATAATATTTATAGGCTTCCACCGTAAGCGGGAAAATTTCTCTTTTTTTTGATTTCAAGAGAAGGTAGCTTCGCTTTAAAACCTCGGCAAACCCCGTCTCGAAATCATGATAAATCGCGCTTCTTAACTCTTCGACCCCATGATAGTCGCACGTGGCCTCTATTTTGTCGGCCACGAAAACAATCTTTTCAAGCAGGCTCATATTCGGTCTGCCCGTGCTGTGATAGCGGATAGCGTCGAGAATACCCCGGTCCGAGACGTTAAACTCGTGCTCGGCGATTATTGCGCCCTCGAACTGGTGTTCGACAGGCGTTCCGATTGACTCGGGAGGAACCGCTTCGCGGTATTTTCTGCTGTATTTGCCGGCGTCATGCAAAATCGCGGCGGTGAAAACACGCTCAAAGCTCAAATCGAAGCCGAATTTCGTCAAAATTTTGACGGCCTCGACCGCCGTCCACTTGGAATGAGTCAGCTTTTCGCCTGTCAAAAGCTTGTCGATGCCCTCTAACAGACTTGTATATCGACGGTATAACCCTTGCTCCTTTATTATCTCGGCGACGCCTTGAGGCAAGTCCGCCTTTAATCCTAAATAGAGCATTGCGCGAATCACCGAAGACGAAAGGTCGGCGCCTTCGCCATCTAAAATAATAATTTCGCCGCCGTATTTTTGGGTGAGCCGCGCTTTAGCGGTCTCGGCGCCGGTGTATCCCGTGCGCGGGAAAACGACTAGCCGAGAAAGCCGCAGTATTTCGTCGGGCTTATACCAATGATCGAAACGCTCCAAGCTGTCGCCGCCGATAATGAGATAAAGCTCGTCATAGCATTTTTTCAGCTCTTGGAGCGTCCGCACGGTAAAGCTTGCGCCGCCGGCGTCTTTCTCAATATCCGAAACAATTACTTTAACGGGAAAGTCCGAAAAAGCGGCCTCGGCCATATCCCGCCGGGCCTGATACGCTTCCGATGCGCCCGCCTTGTGCGGCGCGAAATATGTGGGCACGATGATGACAAGGTCAAGCGGCACCGCGCGCGCGGCGGCAGCGGCAGCCTTTATATGTTCGCTATGTGGCGGGTCGAAAGCACCGCCGAATACTCCTACTTTCATAAAATTATTATAGCATTTCCATTTCGGCTTTACAAGTATAACAATTCCCCCTTCGGTCAATATTTATTAGCGAATAACTAATAGCGAATAATGAATAACCGTTGATCCGGATAAAGCGAACGAAACGGCTTTGCCGAATGAATGACGAATAATGAATAACGAATAATTGTGGATAGATTTTATTTGTCACACTGAGGCGCAAGCCGTGAGATTCTCTCGGAAGCGGATCAAAATACATAATGGTTAAGAGTTATGAGTAAAATTTTCGATTTTATAGCGCTGTTTATTGCGCTATTTTTGGTCAATCTGTTTTGGTGCGGCTACGCATTCGATAAATTTTGGCTGGCCGCCATAGTGGCGCTCGCGCTCGCCGCGCTTTTGGCTTACTTAATTTCCAAACTTATCACGCGAGAGGACAGAAGGCCCTATTCCGTCGAAAAATTCGCGCGCGAGCTGGCGCTTCGCGGCAACGGCTTTGTCCTTGAGCTCTTGGCGGAGGCCACCGGCTTCGGCATTTCCGAAGGCGGCGATTTCCTTTCCGTAGGAAGCGAAAAAGCGCTTTTCTCGGTCTTTAAATTCACCGACGTCGGGCTTCCCGATATTGCTTCGGTATATCAAAAATCGGCGGAACACGGCATAACCGAGGCGGTAGTATTAGGCCGCAGCATCGAGCGCGCCGCGCTGATTTTCGCCGAGTCGCTGCCAATTAGAATCACATTCGTGCGCGCCGCAAGGCTGTTCCGCTTTTTAAAAAATAAGGGACTTCTGCCGGCTTTGACAACCGCGCCCAAACACGGCAAAATACCGCTTAAAATGCTCCTTAACATCGTCTTCGCGCGAAGAAACGTCAAATTCTTTCTGTTTACCGCCGTCATGCTGGGGTTTTTGAGTTATTTTACGCCGCTGAAAATTTACTATATAGTGATGTCCTCAATCTCGGTTGCCCTCGCCCTTCTAAGCCTCTTCATATCGGGCGCGCAGGCGCGAAGCGATAACTCCAAGCTTCCATTTTAAACAAAAAGCCCGCCTCAGGCGGGCTTTTAAAAATCCAAATGCCGAATTAATTTTACTTCTTGCCGGACTGCAGCTTCTCGAGTTCGTTGAGATATTGCTCGCGGGTAATCAAGCCGTTTCTGAACATGGTATCAAGCCTGAACACCGGGTCGTTGGGGTTGACGATGGGCTGCTGGACCGGCGCCGAGGCGGGAGTGTAGACATAACCGCGGCTGGACTCTTGAATGTTCGCCCCCATGGGCACGCCGCCGTAGGGATAGGCCACTTCGGCGGGGTTCACCGACGAAAGCTTGAATTTTTTGATTTTGGACGCCGCCGCAAGCTTAAGAAGCGCCGCAAACGCAACAACCACGACGGGTATAATCAAGCTGAGCAGCGTTATAAGCCCCCAACCGAGGTCTTTTGTGACGATTAAGTAAATGACGCCGCCGGCGTAAAGCAACGCGGCGATAATCTGAAGCGCGGCACCGAACTTGATTTTGCCGGTCTTGGCCTTTGCGCCCTCGCTGGTTAAGCCGCAATAGTTGAAGTCCTTAATCATATAGATAATCGACAAAACGGCGAACAAAAGCACGACGCCCGCGGCGACTATCGACACGATATTTGCGAGATCTGCTCCCGCAACGCCGTAGGCGGCGAGAAGCTCGTCGATTATTTGGTCGATAACGTTTATTCCCGCGCCGTCCATGACTTGATAGGCGGTTAAGGCCGTGATAGTCAGCAGCGCGACACCCGCCAGCAGCACCAGCGAAATGACAAAATCAAAAAAGCCGGAAAGTATCAGCGCGCCTCTTCCTTCATTTTTTAACATAAAACAATCTCCCTCAAACTAAGTTCTATAAAGCATAATATGCTTTACGCAGATATTTTAACACGATGCCGCGCCGTTGTATAGCGATTGATGGCACAATTTACAAAATGGCCGTTTTTGTTTATAAGCGGCCGAACAAAAAACGCCAAAAAACAATTTTGAATCGCCAAAAGTTACGATGTGGGCGACGATAAAATCAAAATGCACAAAAAGCTTATCGGTCGTTGGATAATGCCAGCATAATAAGGCGAGAGAAATGAATTGCAAACAGTTTATGTGAGGCGCCTACCAATATATTTCACTTGCAAAAGAGGCCTGCTTATACTATAATAAATTCACGTTTTGTGAATCGCGGTTTGCAAAACGCAATACGGAGGAGTATCGAAGCGGTCATAACGAGGCGGTCTTGAAAACCGTTTGGGTGCAAGCCCACGGGGGTTCGAATCCCTCCTCCTCCGCCATAACAGCACGGCAGAACGGAAGCATCGTTCTGCCGTTTGTTTTACCATTAAAAGCCGTATTATTGCGGCTTTTTTGCTTTGAAACGAGCGTTATATAGATTGTTAGTGTTGCTGAAATTTTTTCTTTATCAAAGGATTAATGTAATAAAATAATTTACTAATTTTTTCGTCTTTCTCGCTATTAATTAAGTTTATACTATCATCAGTAAAAATATTAATTATTTTACAATCATTAACAATATTCCACCTCTGTTTCAATATTCGCAAAAAAACTCTTTTTAGATTTGATCAATAAAACAACATTTAGATTTGTCAGTATCAACTCAGCAGTTCGCCCTTACGACTAGACAAAGAAACATCGCCCTTGTATAAAACCGACTCATTTGATAATAGCTTATAATTTTCCATAACACCTTTCTCCTAATGCTAGATTCTTGTATAAAACCTTTTAAACTGTTTTGCCTTATTTTCACCGAAAAAAATATGGTTTCCTTAACATTTGTTATATTATAACATATACCGTTATGCACTTCTAGATTTTTTTCTATTCAATGTAGCACCCTCTATACGTGATATACCACTTTCTTTCATAACAATGACGTAAAGGTCATCAGCAATTTTCATGACTGATTTGTTATGGGTGGTAACAATAACTTGTTTGCCCCCGTTTTTTAATTTTTGTATGAGTTGTTGAAAGTCGTCAACAGAAAATAAATTATCTGTTTCGTCAAAAATAATGCAAGACCACTTTGAAAGGTTGTTAAGCCCTTCTTGCATTGCATTAGACTCCATACATTGCTCAAAGACAAAGCAAAAATCATCAAAATTTACTTCTTCGTAAAACATCAAAATTTCTTCATAAAATCTAAGGTCTTTGCGAATACCATTGCATATTTTATCGTTGATGTAGAATTCATCTGTATCATTTTCACAATGCGTTTTTCGTGTTATCTTGACTTCACCTGCTTCAGTCGCGAACTGTGTTTTAGGCAAATCGCCAAAAGTAATACTGACCTCGCAGTATTCTGCCATTTTACGATTTTGCGTACCGCAAAAAACTAAGTCCTGCATTCTCAACACGCGAAAGCTATTAATATCATTTTCGCCAAGTACATATTTTATTGCGTCAATAATAACTGTCTTGCCTGTGCCGTTTTTACCAGCAATACAAGTAATTCCTTCAGAAAAATTAATTATCTGCCTGTCGGCAAAGCTCATAAACCCCGAAACTTCAACACTCTTAATTCTCATATATTTTCCTCTTATTAAACGCCTCAATTTCTATCACGTTTATCGTTATTCTCTTCAAGCGAATTATTCTCATCCGACTCTGATTCGCTAGATCGTATAACATGATTACTACAATAATATAATACCAAATAATGGAAAAGCTGTAAATAGGAAGTTGTCCCCGTTTTAGGACACATCAATGCTTTTTATTAGATTTTTATAAAGCAACTGCAATTTTAATGCATAAATAGGAATTGTTACATATTTTTTGCCACAGCAACAGAAACTTTTGCGTGAATGGAACCCATAAACTCATTTCTATATCTCCGAGGTTCAAGTCCCTAATTATCCCAACTTACTAGGGTTCGAGTCCCTAATTGTCCTAGGGGTCAAAAGTTACTTATCGTTCGTTACAGACATTTTTTTGGGGGTTCGAGTCCCTAATTGTCCCCAACGCCGAGGGTTCGAGTCCCTTATTGTCCGTTGGGCAAAAAATTACTTATCATTCGTTATACACATCAAGACACACGAAAAGGAGTGTAAAAACTCGCTCCCCTCGTGTGTCTTTTTTGTTATTTTTATCTCGTTTTTGCCTATTTTCTGCTGCCATCTCAAAAACCTTCAATAAATATTACTTATCGTTCGTTGTCCCTGCCCTCAGTTAGGGACTCGTTCCCCCTCCCAAGCTAACGAACAATATCGCTTTTTAGTGTTCCCCCTAACGAACGAAAAGGCTGTTTTTTCCTTTCGTCGCTTTTTTCAAATGTGAAATGAACTATAAGGCTGACCTTCCAAATATGATATATATTAAGGATTTTCAATATTTAGCTGTAGCATTTTTCCATTTGTCTGCTATCTCTAGCAAAGCCCATATCCATTTTCCTTTATATATTCTAAAGCATCTTTATATTCCGAAAATCAAGCCATAAAAAATACAGCGGGGCGCAACGCTGCGCCCCGTGGATATCTTTTGATGTGGTTTGTTGTTGAGATGAGAGGAGAATTGTATGTAGGGTCGGCGGGTTTCTTAATTGTCGTTTCAATGAGCCAGAGCTCCTTTGCTTAATTCACACTATATAGGATTTCGGCGTAGGTGGGGAGGGTCCAATGACGTTTGGCGACCATTGTTTCGAGCTCGTCGGCGATGAGGCGAAGCTCGGTCATTGCCATGAAGACGGAAAATCTGTAATATCTCGCCAGCTCAAGTTTGTCTTTTATCGTTTTGACGCACAGAACGGCGGCTTCGAGCTCCTCTAATTTTTTATAAAGCGATGCGGTTAAGGACGAAAGCTTTATAAGAAGCGTTTCCTCCGGCTCGCTCGCAATGCCGCAGGCTTTTTTGCCATGGAGCAAGGTCACTAGCTCGGTCTGATAGCTTAGCGAGGACGGCAGAATCTCTTTTTTGACAAGGTCAATCATGGTGAGCGCTTCGATGTGAATGGTCTTTTGGTAGTTCTCAAGCAGTATCTCGTATCTTGAATGAACCTCCGATTCGGTGAAGACGTGATGCTTTTTGAACATTTCGACGTTCTTGGGCAAAACGAAGGTCGGCAGCGCTTCCACCGCGGTTTTGAGGTTGAGAAGCCCTCTTCTTTCCGCTTCGGCCACCCATTCGTCCGAATAGTTATTGCCGTTGAAAATGATTCGCTTGTGCTCCTTGTAGGTTCTCTTAATCAAGGCGGCGAGGTCGGTCTTGAAATTGTTGCTTTTTTCCAAAACATCGGCAAACCCGCTGAGCACCTCGGACACGATGGAGTTCAGCACAATGTTGGGGCCGGCAATCGAAAAGGACGAGCCGAGCATGCGGAACTCGAACTTATTGCCGGTGAAGGCAAATGGCGAAGTGCGGTTGCGGTCGGTGGTATCCTTGGGGAAATGCGGAAGGACGGTTGCCCCGATTTCCATTTGCCGTTTTCCCTTGCCGTTATAAGCGGAGTCGTTTTCGACGGCTTCCAGAATTTCGGTCAATTCGTCGCCAAGGAAGATTGACACGATGGCGGGGGGAGCCTCGTTCGCGCCCAAGCGGTGGTCGTTGCCGGCGTTTGCCACCGAGACGCGGAGCAAATCCTGATATTCGTCGACGGCTTTTATGACAGCGGTCAAAAAGAGCAAAAACTGCGCGTTTTCAAAGGGCGTGTCGCCGGGCTCGAGAAGGTTCACGCCCGTGTCGGTCGATATCGACCAGTTGTTATGCTTGCCGCTCCCGTTGACTCCTGCAAACGGTTTTTCGTGCAAAAGACAGGTAAGGCCGTGCTTGTTGGCTATGCGTTTCATCAGCTCCATGGTGAGCTGATTGTGGTCGGTCGCGATGTTTGTCGTAGTGAATATGGGCGCTAACTCGTGCTGCGCCGGCGCAACCTCGTTATGCTTTGTCTTAGCTAAAACGCCCAGCATCCACAGTTCTTCCTCGAGCTCCTTCATAAACGCCGAAACCCGCGGCTTCAAGCTGCCGAAATAGTGGTCCTCGAGCTCCTGCCCTTTGGGCGGCCTTGCTCCGAACAGCGTCCGTCCGCAGTGGACGAGGTCGGGACGTTTTAAAAAGACCTCTTTATCGATTAAAAAATATTCCTGTTCGGGGCCCACCGTCGTTATGACGCGGTTTGCCCCCGAGGTATTGCCGAACAGCTTCAAAATTCGCATCGCCTGCTTGTCCAGCGCCTCCATCGAGCGCAGAAGCGGCGTCTTTTTGTCGAGGGCGTCGCCGCTGTAGGAGCAGAACGCGGTGGGTATGCAGAGCGTGCCGTCCTTAATAAAAGCGAACGAGGTCGTGTCCCAAACGGTATATCCTCTTGCCTCAAAGGTGGCGCGCAGCCCGCCCGAGGGGAAGCTCGAGGCGTCGGGCTCGCCGCGGACAAGCTCTTTTCCCGAAAATTCCATTATGATTTTACCGCTGCCCGCAGGTGATATGAAGCTGTCGTGTTTTTCGGCGGTAATACCCGTCATCGGCTGGAACCAGTGCGTAAAGTGAGTCGCGCCGTTTTCGGTAGCCCAATCCTTCATGGCGTTGGCGACTACATTCGCGACGTCGAGCTCAAGATGCTTGCCTTGCGCGATTGTGTTTTTCAACGCCTCATAAGTATCTTTTGGCAATCTCGCCTTCATAACGGAGTCGTTAAAAACACGACTGCCGAAAATATTCGGAATATCCTTCATCGGTAACTCCTTTTTATAACAATTCGATTCCCGCGGCTATGCATCCCGACAACGTGTCCTTATCCCACACCGATACCTGCACTTCGCCGATATGGGCTTTGCCTAAAAGCAGCATGCAGAGTCTCGATTGCCCGATGCCGCCGCCCATGGTAAGAGGCAGCTCACCCGAAAGCAGCATGGCGTGGAAGGGGAAGACGCGGCGGTAGTCGCACCCTGCTTTCTTCAGTTGCTCGTCGAGGGATTTTTCATCAACGCGGATGCCCATCGACGACACCTCGAAGGCGCACTGAAGCAAATCGCTCCAAAACACTATGTCACCGTTGAGTGTCCAATCGTCGTAGTCGGGCGCTCTGCCGTCGTGCTTTATCCCCGACTTCAGTAAATCGCCTATCTGCATGATGAAGGCGGTCTTGTATTCCTTCAAATAGACGTTTTCCCTCTCTTTGGGCGAAAGCGCGGGATACATGTCTTCAAGCTCCTGCGTCGTAACGAAGGACACCTCTCGCGAAAGCTCGCCCGAAAGTTCGGGATAGATTTTTTTGATGGCCTTCTGCGTATCGCAGATTGCGCCGATAATGCGCTTGACCGTTTCTCTCAGCGTAGCTTCGTTGCGCGTCGAGCGGTCAATCACCTTTTCCCAGTCCCATTGGTCGACATAGACGGAATGAAGGTTGGTCATTTCCTCGTCGCGGCGGACGGCGTTCATATCGGTGTAAAGTCCCTCGCCCACCGGAAAACCGTATTTATAAAGCGCCATGCGCTTCCACTTAGCGAGCGAATGAACAATTTGAACGCTTGACGCCGTTTCTTTAATTTCGAACTCGACCGGCCGCTCCACGCCGTTTAAGTCATCGTTCAAACCCGTTTTGGGCTCCACGAAAAGAGGAGCGGATACCCTTATGAGGTTAAGGGCGTTTGAAAGATTGTCCTCAAAGGTCCTCTTGATGATTCCGATGGCTTTTTGCGTGTCATAGACCGATAAAACAGACTTATAACCGACAGGCTTCATTAGTTTGCTCATAGATATATACTCCTTTTTTAATTTTAATCTAAAAAAATAAGGCGCTGCGGACAAAGAGTCCACAGCGCCCTTGCTGTTATATTTTCGGTCAGTATATCATGCCTGTTTTTTCTTGTCAACTTTTTTTTAAAAAAAATTATCAGCCGGCGGCAAGCTCCTTGACAATCGAATGGCCATTATGTATAATGGCTGAAATGAACAAAGGCGTTCATCAGATAATGCGGCAAGCAGTAGTATCCGACTAGTCGGCGCTTACTGCCCCCTCAAATGCATTATGTGATGAGCGCCTTTTTCCAAAAAAGCCCCGGAACCAAGCTAAACCCTATTGATGGGGCAAGCAAACGGTAATGGGACGCGATTTTTACTAGCCGGATTTAGCAATAATCAGATAGATAATTATTAGGTGATAAGGAGTGATAATAATGACAAATACCGCAAACGAGGTTTTAGCGTTTGTAAAAGAAAACGACGTGAAGTTTATCAAGCTCGCTTTCTGCGACCCGTTCGGTTTCCCCAAAAACATCTCCATCATGCCCGACGAGCTTCCCTCGGCTTTCGAGAACGGAATTCCCTTTGACGCTTCGGCCATCAAAGGGTTCAGCGACGTGACGAGGTCTGATTTGCTTCTCTTCCCCGACCCGTCCACATTATCGGTGTTGCCGTGGCGTCCAGGCCCCGGGCGTGTAGTGCGTTTTTACTGCGACATCAAAAACCCCGACAAGTCCGATTTCGCGCATGACGGCAGAAAAATTTTAAAACAGATGATAAAGCGCTGCGAGGATATAGGCTATGTCTGCAAAATCGGCGCCGAATGCGAGTTTTACCTCTTCAAGACCGACGAAAACGGAGAGCCCACGCAAAACACCCTTGACTACGGCGGCTATCTCGACGTCGCCCCGCTCGACAAGGGCGAGAACATTCGGCGTGAAATCTGTCTGTGCCTGGAGGAAATGGGCTTAAAGCCGGAAAGTTCGCATCATGAGCAAGGGCCCGGCCAAAACGAAATCGATTTTCAATACAGCGACGCGCTTTCTAGCGCCGACAATTTAATGACTTTCAAGTCGGTCGTTAAAGTGATAGCGGCCAGAAACGGGCTCTACGCATCCTTTATGCCCAAACCTCTGCTTGATAAAAGCGGGAGCGGGCTTCACGTCAACATTTCGCTTTCACAGAACGGCTTTAACATTTTCAAGAACCGTGACGAGGGTAATTCGGCGGTAGCCGAAAGCTTTATCGCGGGAATACTGCAAAAGACGCCCGAAATTACTCTCTTTCTCAACCCTACGGCCAATTCATACGAGCGTTTCGGAAAATTCGAAGCTCCCAAATACGTCTCGTGGTCGCATCAGAACCGCTCCCAGCTGGTGCGGATTCCGGCGGCAATCGGCGAAAGGGTGAGAATGGAGATGCGCTCCCCCGACCCGACGGTAAATCCTTATCTCGCCTTTGCACTTATTATCGGAGCGGGAATTTACGGCATTGAAAATTCGCTCAAGCTGCCCCCCGCCGTCGACGCCGACCTTTATAACGCCGACGCAAGCGTCATAAAAGGCCTTACTATGTTGCCCGTAAGCTTAGACGCGGCCATAACGGCGGCACAAAGCTCGGAGTTTGTCAAGACCGTCATCGGCGATACCATGCTGTCAAAATATATTGCGTTCAAGAAGGAAGAGGCGGCGGCGTTCGGCGAGGCAAAGATAAAAGACAATTTCTATCGGGAGAGATACTTTAAGTTTGTTTAAACCGCGTGATGTAGTCTGAGAAAAGGTGGCGATTCTTACGGAAACTGCTTTAATTGTTTCGCATACCGAAAAAAGCGTTGCTTTTTTCACCGAAGTTTTGATCTCGTTTTCCGTAGCGAGAATTGTCACCGCGCCGACTTCATCGAAAGCGAGGCGTTTGCTGCTCGAACAAAATTTTGACCTTGTAGTGATTAACGCGCCGCTTCCCGACGAATCCGGCGAAAGTCTGGCGAGGCATATCGCCGAAAAGGGTATCGGTCAAGTTATCCTCGTCGTAAAAAGCGAACATTTCGACGAGGTGTCCCAAGCGGTTGAGAACTTCGGCGTGATTACAGTAGCCAAACCCATTAACATAAGCCTTTTCTGGTCGGCGCTCAAACTTGCAAAGGCCACTCACAACAAGTTAAGGGCAATGCAGGTCAAAAACAACAAGCTGGTTCATAAAATCGAGGATATACGCATTGTCGACCGCGCCAAATGCATTCTGATATCTTATCTGAACATGAGCGAGGCCGAGGCTCACAAATACATCGAGCGCAAGGCGATGGACACCAGAACCACGAAAAGAGCGGTCGCCGAAGGAATATTGAAAACTTATGAAAACATATAACCCTGTTGTTATTTGCGGATAAAAAGGCGTTGGCAAGGTAACAGCCTTTATACGGTCGTTTAACCGCAATAACAACAAAAAACGATAATCGCGCCATCGGTTTTCCGAGCTTGAGCGATTTAGGCGGGAGAATGTATGTCCGACAAAATTTATTTAATACTTGAAAACGGCATGGTGTTTGAAGGAAAATCTTTCGGCGCCGTCGGTGAAGTGACGGGAGAAATAGTCTTCACCACCGGCATGACGGGATATCTGGAAACCCTGACAGACCAGAGCTATCACGGCCAAATCGTCCTTCAAACCTTTCCTCTCATCGGCAACTACGGCGTCATCCCCGCCGATTTTGAAAGCGACTATATCGGGGTAAGCGCCTACATCGTAAAGTATCCGTGTCAAGAGCCCTCAAACTTTCGAAACGAGGGAAATCTTGACACTTTTTTAAAAGATAAGGGAATTGTCGGCCTTAGCGGCATAGATACGCGGGCGGTAACAAAAATTATCCGCGAATACGGTGTAATGAACGGTAAAATTACCCGCCAAAAGCCCGAAAGCGTAGACTTCGCCGAAATAAAGAACTATAAAATCAAAAACGCCGTCGAAAGCGTTTCGACAAAAGAGGTAATACAGTTTAAGGCGGACAACCCCAAATACAGAGTCGCCCTACTTGATTTCGGCCTTAAGCGCGGCATCGAGCGCGAGCTGGTAAAGCGCGGCTGCGACGTTTGGGTTTTCCCCTATAACGCCACACTTTCGGATATTCAAAGCATTAACCCCGACGGCATCATGCTTTCAAACGGGCCGGGCGACCCCTCCGACAATCCGATTATCATTAAAAATCTCAAAGAAATCATCAAATCGAGCATACCGATATTCGGCATCTGTTTGGGACACCAGCTTTTGGCGCTCGCAAACGGTTTTAAGACGCACAAATTAAAATACGGGCACCGCGGCGCCAATCAGCCCGTCAAGGATTTGTTGAGCGGGCAGGTTTACATTTCCAGCCAAAATCACGGCTATGCCGTAACGAACGAAAGCATCAAAAGCGAGGTTGCCGAACTGTGGTTTATCAACGTAAACGACGGAACCTGCGAGGGTATTAAATATAAAAACGCGCCGGTCATGTCGGTGCAGTATCACCCCGAGGCCTGTTCGGGGCCGCTCGACACCTCTTTTTTATTCGACAAATTTTTAGAGAATGCGGAGGGCCGCAAAAATGCCGCTAGATAAAAATATCAAAAAAGTTTTGGTCATCGGCTCGGGTCCCATCGTGATAGGTCAGGCCGCCGAATTCGATTACGCGGGCACGCAGGCTTGCCGCGTCCTTAGGGAGGACGGCATCGAAATCGTGCTCGTCAATTCCAATCCCGCCACAATCATGACCGACAATCACATCGCCGACAAAATCTATATCGAGCCGCTCACTTTGACGACCGTAAAGCGCATTATCGAAAAAGAGCGGCCCGACAGCATTTTATCGGGGCTGGGCGGCCAAACAGGGCTAACTCTTTGCATGCAGCTGGCGCGCGACGGTTTTTTAAAAAAGCATAGCGTCCGGCTGCTGGGAAGCTCGCCCGAAACGATAGATAAAGCGGAAGATAGGCAGATTTTTAAAGACACGATGCAAAGTATAGGCCAGCCCGTCGTGCCGTCCGCAATCGCCACCGATATCGAAGCGGCAAAAAAGTTCGCCGATGAAATAGGCTATCCCGTCATTATCCGGCCTGCGTTCACGCTGGGCGGAAGCGGCGGCGGCATAGCTCATAACGAAAAAGAATTTATCGAAATTGCCGAAGGCGGCTTGTCGCTATCCCCCATTCATCAGATACTCGTCGAGAAATCCATCGCGGGATGGAAAGAAATCGAGTTCGAGGTAATGCGCGACAAATCGGGAAACGTCATAACAGTGTGCTCGATGGAGAATTTCGACCCCGTTGGCGTTCACACCGGCGACAGCATAGTAATAGCGCCCGCCGTCACGCTTGCCGATAAGGAATATCAAATGCTCCGCTCGGCGGCGCTCAGCATTATAACCGCTCTGGGCGTTGAGGGGGGATGCAACTGCCAGTTCGCAATGCACCCCGACAGCTTTGAATACGCCGTAATCGAGGTCAATCCCCGCGTCTCCCGCTCCTCTGCGCTGGCGTCCAAGGCGACGGGCTACCCCATCGCAAAAGTGGCGACTAAAATCGCCATCGGCTATACTCTGGACGAAATTAAAAACGCCGTCACCGGCACCACCTTTGCCGCTTTCGAGCCCACCCTCGACTACGTGGCGGTAAAATTCCCAAAGTGGCCTTTTGACAAGTTCGTCTACGCCAAGAAAGATTTAGGCACGCAAATGAAGGCGACGGGCGAGGTGATGGCCATCGCCGATACTTTTGAGGAAGCCCTCCTGAAAGCCGTCCGCGGCGCCGAAATAGGGCTCCAAAACCTAAACTTGCCGCGGCTCAAGAAAAAGAGCGACCCAGAAATCCGCGCGCTGCTCGATACCGTGACCGACCAGCGCCTGTTCGTGGTTTACGAGGCGATACTGCGCGGCATCGACATTGACGAGATTTACCAAAGCACAAAAATCGACCGCTGGTTTTTATATAAGCTGAAAAATATAGCGTCGGGCGAACTGCCGAAAAAGCCTCTATCCTATAAGATGGTCGATACCTGCGGCGGCGAATTCGCGGCGCAAACGCCTTATTTCTACTCCATCTATAACAGTTCGGTAAACGAAGCCCTGCCTTTCATAGAGCGCAGCACCAAGGAGCGCATCGTGGTTTTGGGAAGCGGGCCGATTCGTATCGGACAAGGAATTGAATTCGATTATGCCTGCGTCCACTGTGTTTGGTCGCTTAAAAAGCTGGGCTATGAGGTCATCGTAATCAACAACAACCCCGAAACGGTATCCACCGACTTCGATACCGCCGACAGACTATATTTCGAGCCGCTTTGCATAGACGACGTGATGAGCGTAATAGAGATTGAAAAGCCGCTCGGCGCCATTGTCGCTTTCGGCGGCGGCACGGCCATTAAGCTAACCCAAAAACTTCAGGAGCGCGGCGTCCAAATAATCGGAACGTCGGCCGAAAGTATCGACATCTGCGAGGACAGAAAGCGCTTTGATGTTTTGCTCGAGAACTTGTCGATAAAACGCCCCAAAGGCTACGGCGTGATGACGGAAGCGGAGGCGCTTGACGCAGCCCAAGAACTCGGCTATCCCGTTCTGCTACGCCCGTCCTACGTGCTGGGCGGCCAGAATATGATTATCGCCTTTTCACCCGACGACGTCAAAGAATATATGGAAATCATACTCCGCCAAAAGCAGGAACGGGCGGTGCTCATCGATAAATATTTATCGGGACGCGAGATTGAGGTCGACGCCATTTGCGACGGAACGGATGTCTTTATCCCGGGCATTATGGAGCATATCGAGCGCACCGGCATACATTCCGGCGACAGCATAGCGGTGTATCCCGCCACGCATATCGACGACGAGCTGTCGGTGAGTATATTCGAGGTGACGAAAAACCTCTGCATGGCTTTGGACGTCAAAGGGCTTGTCAACATCCAATACGTTCTATATGAGGGCGAAATCTACGTGATTGAGGTGAACCCCCGCGCTTCCCGGACGGTGCCTTATATCAGCAAAGTGACGGGCGTTCCCATGTGCGAACTCGCCACAAGAGTGAGCGTGGGACAAAAACTTCAAGATTTGGGTTATACTTCGGGCATCGCCAAAATACCGCCCTATACCACCGTCAAGGTGCCGGTGTTTTCTTTTGAAAAGCTGACCGATTTGGACACCCATTTAGGCCCCGAAATGAAGTCGACGGGCGAAGTGCTGGGGCTAGGCAAGAATATCGAGGAAGCTCTTTATAAAGGGCTGATTGCGGCGGGATACAAAATGCACAAGAGCGGCGGCGTATTCATTACCGTCCGCGACAGCGACAAAGCCGAAGTATGCGATATTGCCAAGAAATTCCACGAAATAGGATTTAAGCTTTACGCCACAAAGGGAACGGCAAAGGCGCTCGAAAAAAGCGGACTTCATGCCCAAACGGTCAACAAAATATACGACTCCCCCACCGACAACACCGCAACCCTTCTCGAAAGCGGCAAAATCAGCTATATCATATCGACGTCGGCGAAAGGCAGAGACCCCGCAAAAGACGACGTGAAAATCAGAAGAAAGGCCTGCGTTCTGGGTATCCCCTGCCTCACCTCCGTTGACACGGCCAACGCGCTTGCCGACAGCCTGCTTTCGGGATACAGCGAAATAAATACCGAGCTAGTTGATATAAACAATCTGAGAAGCGAACGCATGACGCTGAAATTTACCAAAATGCAGGGCTGCGGCAACGACTATATCTACATCAACTGCATAAATAACGCGGCCACCGCAGGCGTCGAAATAAACTCGCCCGAATCGCTCTCGGTGCTGCTTTCCGACCGCCATTTCGGCGTGGGAGGCGACGGCATAGTGCTGATACTGCCATCCGACGTCGCCGACGCCAAAATGAGAATGTTTAACCTTGACGGCAGCGAAGGCAGGATGTGCGGCAACAGCATTCGCTGCGTCGGCAAATACCTTTACGACAACGGCATTATCCGCAAGCAGAAAATGACCATTGAAACGCTGTCGGGCATAAGGGAACTCACCTTGATGACGCAAAACAAGACGGTATCCTCGGTAATGGTCAATATGGGAAAGGCCGAGCTTGCGCCCGAAAAAATACCGGTTAATCTTCAAGGCGAAAGCATAATAAATCAGCCGATAATTATCAATGCTAAGGAATACGCGATTACCTCATTATCAATGGGGAACCCGCACGCCGTTGTGTTTTTGGACGACATTGACAACCTCGACATTGCAGCAATCGGCCCGCTATTTGAAAACCACCCGCTGTTCCCCGAAAGAGTGAACACGGAGTTTGTCAAAGTTACCGGCAAAAACAGCTTGAAAATGCGGGTATGGGAGCGCGGAAGCGGTGAAACCCTCGCCTGCGGCACGGGCGCATGCGCCTCGGCGGTAGCGGCCGTGCTGAACGGCTATTGCAACAAAAACGAGGATATAAAGGTCGCTCTTTTGGGCGGCGAGCTTGTCATAAGATATACCGACGACGCGGTGTATATGACGGGAGAATGCAAAAAAATCTTTGACGGGACGGTAGAGATATGAACGAGCTTATTTTAGTGCTTGACTTCGGCGGACAGTATAAGGAGCTTATCGCGAGAACGGTAAGAGGATTGAACGTTTATTCGGAAATAAAACCGGGTTCCCTCTCCGCCGAAAAAATAAAAAAGCTGTCGCCAAAAGGGATTATTTTGACGGGAGGGCCCGACAGCGTCTACCGCGACAACGCTCCCAAATGCGACGCCGAAATTTTCAGGCTCGGCATTCCCATCTTGGGAATTTGCTACGGAATGCAGCTGATTTGTTACAGCTTGGGCGGCAAGGTCGAGCCTTGCGTCGTCAGCGAATACGGCAGAATTAGCATAAATTTCGATACCGATGCCGAATTATTTTGGGGCATCAGGAAAACTTCGTCCGCGCTGATGAGCCATACCGATCAGGTAATAAAACTGCCTAAAGGGTTTGTCGGCACGGCGGAAACGCCCGACTGCAAATACGCCGCCGCCGAAAACCGCACCGAAAAATTATATGCCGTCCAGTTCCATCCCGAAGTGGAACATACCGACGACGGCGAGCAAATTATCCGCAACTTCCTTTACAATATTTGCGGCGTTTCGGGAGATTACCGCCTCGACGATTATCTGAACACTCAAATAAAGTCAATAAGAAGCAAGGTAGGCAATGAAAGGGTTTTGCTCGGTCTTTCGGGCGGCGTCGACAGTTCGGTGTGCGCCGCATTGCTAAGTAAAGCAATCCCCAATCGGCTTACCTGCATATTCGTCGACCACGGCTTTATGCGTCAAAACGAAGGTGACGAAATAGAAAAAGTGTTTTTTGGGAAAAAGCTGCACTTTATCAGGGTAAACGCGCAGGATAGATTTTTGGATAAGCTCAAAGGCGTGACCGACCCTGAGAAGAAGCGGAAAATCATAGGCGCGGAATTTGCCAAAGTTTTCGAGGAGGAAGCGGCAAAACTCGGCGACATTAAATATTTGGCGCAAGGGACGATTTACCCCGATTTGATTGAGTCGGGCGGCGAACTCGGCGCGCTCATTAAAAGCCACCACAACGTGGGCGGCCTGCCCTCTAACCTTTCATTCATAGGCGTAATCGAACCGCTTTCCGGGCTTTTTAAAGACGAGGTGCGCGCTTTGGGCAAGAAGCTGGGGCTTCCCGAAAAGCTTGTCGGGCGCCAGCCCTTCCCCGGCCCGGGACTTGCCGTCCGCATTATGGGCGAGATTACAAAGCATAAGCTGGACATACTGCGGCAAGCCGACCGGATCCTCTGCGACGAAATAAAGAAATTAAAAAATAAACCGCAGCAATATTTTGCGGTGTTCACCGACGTGCGCTCCGTCGGCGTCAAGGGGGACGGCCGCACTTACGACTATGTTATCGCCATAAGAGCGGTAAATACCCGCGACTTTATGACCTGCGACTACGCTCCCCTGCCGCATAAGCTGCTGGCGCGCATTTCCTCACGCATCGTCAATGAGGTCAAGGAAATAAGCCGAGTTGTCTACGATATAACTTCCAAGCCCCCCGCCACTGTTGAATGGGAATAATCGGGTGAGCGGGATTTTAGAAAAAGGTGTAAATGCAAAAAAACGGTAAGGAAAGAAAACTATGACTAAGTATATTTTTGTGACGGGCGGAGTGGTATCCGGCCTCGGCAAAGGCATTACGGCGGCAAGTTTAGGGCGGCTTTTAAAGCAGCGGGGCTTGAAAGTGGCGGCGCAAAAGCTCGACCCCTATATGAATGTCGACCCCGGGACAATGAGCCCCTTCCAGCACGGCGAGGTGTTTGTGACCGACGACGGCGCCGAAACCGACCTTGACCTCGGGCATTACGAGCGCTTCATCGACGAGAACTTGACGAAACTGTCCAACCTTACCTCGGGCAAGGTCTATTACAACGTTCTCAACCGCGAAAGAAGCGGCGGCTATTTGGGCGAAACCGTGCAGGTCATTCCCCACATAACGAACGAGATAAAGGATTTTATTTACAGAGGCGCCAAACTCAGCGGCGCCGACGTTTTAATCACCGAAATAGGCGGCACCACCGGCGACATCGAAAGCCAGCCGTTTTTGGAAGCGATAAGACAGATATCGCTCGAAGTGGGAACAAGAAACTGCCTGTTTATCCACGTTACTTATGTTCCCTATCTAAAAGGCTCGGAAGAACATAAATCCAAGCCGACACAGCACTCGGTAAAAGAGCTTCGCGCCATGGGAATTTCGCCCAACATCATCGTGGCGCGCGCCGACGAGGCGCTTGGCTCCGGCATAAAGGAAAAAATATCGCTCTTTTGCAACGTCAAGCCCGACTGCGTCATAGAAAACCTGACGCTTCCCTGCCTTTACGAAGCTCCCATGATGCTTCACCAAAACGGCCTTGACAAGGTGGTATGCCGCGAGCTGTCGCTTGAAACGAAGGAATGCGACCTTGCCGAATGGAAGGAATTGACGCTCAAAATCGCGCGGCGAAAAACCGTCGTAAATATCGCCATTGCGGGAAAATACGTCAAGCTGCACGACGCTTATCTGTCGATTATCGAAAGCCTCAACCACGCCGGATTCGATACCGGCGCCATCGTCAAAATCAAATGGATTGACAGCGAGGAAATCACCGAAAAAACGGTGGGCGCGTTGCTCGGGGACATAGACGGAATAATAATACCGGGCGGCTTCGGCTACCGCGGCATCGAGGGCAAAATCACCGCCTGCCGCTACGCGCGGGAAAACGATATCCCCTATCTCGGCATTTGCCTCGGCATGCAGGTTGCCGTCATTGAATTCGCCCGAAATGTATGCGGGCTAAAGGGCGCGAATTCGGGCGAGTTCGACCCGAAATCCGCTCATCGTGTCATCGATTTAATGGAAACTCAAATCGGCATTACCCTAATGGGCGGCACAATGCGGCTCGGCGCCTATCCCTGCAAGATAATGCCGGATACGAATATGGCGGCGCTGTATAACGCTCCCGAAATATCGGAGCGGCACCGCCACAGATACGAGTTTAACAACAGCTACCGCGAGCTGATGGTGGAAAAAGGGCTTGTCATCAGCGGGCTTTCACCCGACGGCAATTTGGTGGAAGCGGTGGAAATCCCGGGCAAGAGATTTTTCGTGGGCGTGCAGTTCCACCCCGAATTCAAGAGCCGTCCCGACAAACCGCATCCCTTGTTCCTCGGCCTTTTGAAAGCCGCGCTTAACAAAAAATAAATAATAAGGTGAGCTTTTATGCGCGATTACCAAAAAGAGTTGGATTTGAGAGTTGATTTTATCCGCAACGTGATTAAGTCGGCAGGAGCCTCGGGCATTGTCTACGGAAACAGCGGAGGCAAGGACAGCGCGCTTGTCGGCATTCTTTGCAAGACGGCCTGCGAAAACACCGTGGGGGTTATTATGCCCTGCGGCTCCAAACGAAATTACAACGAGGATAAGGCGGACGCGCAAGCAGTCGCAAAGCAATTCAACATCGAAACGCGCTTTGCCGATTTGACTAAAATCAGGGATTCCTTTCTCGAAACGGCCGAGGGCTTAACAAATCTTAGCCCTGCCGCAATATCGAATATAGCCCCGCGCCTTAGGATGACGACGCTTTATATGGTGGCGGCGAGCGAAAACCGCCTTGTCGCGGGCACGGGAAACCGAAGCGAAGGTTATATGGGTTATTTCACAAAATGGGGCGACGCCGCTTGCGATTTTAACCCCATCGCCGACTTAACGGTGACCGAAATTTACGAATTTTTGCGCTTTTTGAAAGCTCCCTCCGTTGTCCTCGAAAAAGCTCCCTCAGCGGGACTGTTCGACGGCCAAACCGACGAGGGCGAAATGGGCATGAGCTACAAAAGCATCGACAGCTTTCTTTTCGGCAACGCCGTGAGCGAAAAGGACAGGCTTATTATCGAAAAACACCACAATGCCAGCGAACATAAGCGTAAAAAGCCCGTGACTTACGTAGAATAACCGCACAAAAAAAACAATAACGAAAATAATTTGATTTTTTACGCTATCGTCCGCCGAAATAAGTTTATTTTTCAAGCCGTAATCCCACACATAAAGCCGCAGTCAAATGATTTGAACCGCGGCTTTTTAACGTATTTATGCTTTCAATTTATTCTCTTGAATGGAAATTTAAATCTTAAAATTTTAAAGAATAAAAATATTCTGAAGCTTTATCGGGGAGCATATTTCGACCAATATTCTATATAGTATATCACTTAAATATTTTATATTAGTTTTTATTTGAGAAAAAAGACTTCGATACAGCAAAAAGCCCCATTCTACGGGACTTTTCGGCACTGTAACGAAGCCTTTGGTGTTTATTTGGTGTTTAAATTTATGTGACGATATACTAATATGTTTATCACTAAATATCATCTTCCTAATATTTCTACAGTGGAAACGAAAAGATTGGAGGGTGGTTTTTTTAATCGTTTTTGTTTTTAAAAGTTTCCTGCAATTGAATTTCAATTTCGCTATTAAAACCTTTAAAATAACTACCGTCCATCAATTTATTTTCAAAATCAGGATACGAGGATGGGGACAGAATATTAAATGAATACCGAGTATTTATACCTTTCTTATACAATTCTGTATTTAACAATGAAAAATGTTTTTTTGAATCAATCATCTTTGAGTAGTTTTCTCTACATAAATCATTGTTCATTTTTGTTTCTATTACAGCAATGTTATCACCAACTTTTATAAAAAAGTCAGGATTAAATTCTTTAGGATTAGTGCCACGTTTCAAAATATATGTAATTTTATAAAAACCAACATCCCTTGACTTTACCCAAGCATCTATTTTTTTAGCCAAAGTTGGTTTTGTTAGGAGCTCAACAAATTTTTGTTCTGGCTCTCTTGTAGTAAATACCAAGCTTAGTGGTGTTTTGAAATCAAATACATTTTTTTGTTTAAAGAGTTTACCCGGAAAATCGAGTTTAAATTGTTCTAGAATTTCTATTTCCTCACTAGGAATTTCCTTCTCGTATTCATTAGAATAGAAAATAACAACGCCATTCTTAAGAGATGAATACCTTGCTGATGCTTTTTCCATTGACAATGTATTCAGTGTAACTGGTTCTTTTACTATATTTTCAAATCCTGCTGATGTTCTCTTTTTGCGAAGCAATCCCGTGAATTTACCATATATTTTCTCAATGTTTATCGCTGTTAAACGATCACCCATGATATTAGCTTCCTGCATCGACTTTTTAATAAATCCTACTATTTCATCATATGTGGGAAGCTTATCCATCTCGGATTCGCCATTATTAAACACTAACTCATTTCTAATATTTCTTATTTTAGCTTCATTATTTCTACTTTTGTATTGGTTAACAATTGAAGCTGCAACTTCCTCTACAGTTTTCGATTCTTTATTAATATCATAAACAACGGTTTCAATATTGTTTTTCGTATCTAAATATGTACTAGAGCGAGTTATTTTTTCTTCTTGGGTAACCAATACTAGGGGTTTGCTAATATCAAAGGTTTCTACCTTGTCAAAATTATCATTGAATTTTTGTGTTTCTTGCTTATCATATACTAAATTATGTAAATCAAAGTTATATTTAGAGCGCTCACCAACAGTTATAATTCTACTATAAATTATTGATTCGTTTTCTAAAACCTCGTCTACAATTTTTCGTATATTTTTACCCCATGATGAGTGATTAAATACTCTCACAGATGGCTGTGTCTGGAAAGATTGAGGAATTCTAAGTCCTCTTCCCAAAACTTGCGAAATCAATAGTTTTGAGTTGAAAGCTCGATCTTCCCACGGGACAATTTGAAATACGTTTTTTACATCCCAACCTTCAGTCAACATAGAAACTGAAAAAATCCATTCGGTAGGATCATTCTTATCATCAACATTTTGCAGCTTGATAATATTATTTTTATGATCCTTATGTGATGTTACTATTAACATCTTTTTTTCAATAATGCTTTTATCTTCTTTTGTATATTCAATTAAAAAATCCATAAAATCTTGGTAAAGATTTTTTGCCGAATTTATATCAGCTGTAACAATAATTGATAGTGGTTTTATCGATGAATACTTAGTTTTATTTTTAATATGATTTTGATATATTTTTTGAAATTTCTCATAATCACCTTCACTAATATCCTCATCAATATAATTAATATTTTTTACTATTCTATCGTCGATAGCTTGCCGCAAGGAGTATCTATAAATTACATCATTAAAATAGCTATCATTACGATATGCTGTTCCAGTAAAACCTATATGATACTTAAACCCATATTCAGTGTTTAGAATAAAAGACTTCCATTTTGTAATATCTACATCAGAGGAAGCATTATAAGCATGATGAACTTCATCACTTAATACTAGTGTATCCCCACCTTTTCCAGTAAAACTATCACTAATTGATGAACCAGTAGTTGCATATACAGCATGGATATTTTCTATACAAATATCATTTTGTAAAATAGTTTGATTAGCGTTAGTTATTCGCAATGTGGAATTATTAAATTGTGTGGGAATAGCCGCTTGTAAATCTTCACGCGCAAGTAATTCTGAAAATTTTTTACTTAATTCCCTCTCTATTGTGAGTGATGGACATAACACAAGTATTCTTTTGATTGCTCCTAATAAAAACATTATATGAGCTATGCCGAAAATAACATAACTCTTTCCCGTTCCGGTAGCTAAGTCAATCACACCAGACAACATATTTGGAAATTGTAGGTTTTTTAAGTACTCTGCCTCAGATGAATACTCGTCCTTTATATCATCGTTTACTTTGTAGTTCTCAATAACCAAATCATTTATTGAGGAATATCTCTCGGAAAGCAAATAAATTAGAGTTGTTTTTATTGAATCTTTTTGGTATTCTCTATCTCCACATAAGCAATCAAGATAATCTTGCCACACGTCTAAATCAAGAAGTGATCGATTATAATTTGTGTCAACTTTTAACACTAAATTCTTCAAATCAATTTTTCTTATCCCTTCCATATTAAACCTCCAGAACTTCTTTGAACTCGTTACCGAAAATATCAATATAAACTACTTTAATCTTATTACTTAATAATTTTTCTTTAGATATACTTAAAAGATATCCACTTTCATTCCTTATGTCATCAGCAAAAAATACTTCCTGCATGATAAAGTTACAATTATCGCTAGTATCTATTAATACCATTGCCAATATATCATCTATAGTTTTATTGTTACTGTCTAGTTCAATATACGGAGATGTTACGCTTTCAATAACAATTTTAATAAATTGGTTTTCTTCAATAAGATTTGCTTTGACTTCTGGCATTTCATTGAAGTAGAAACCGACCGAATTTTCGATAGAATTAACTTTTTCCTTATTATTTGGTTGTCTCAACTTTTTAAACTTATATTTATGTAATTCTGTGATTACTTGATAGGGAATCCTTAATAAATAATATTTTACATTGTCTATTTTATAATAATCCCCTACGATATCCACATTCATTTCAGGAGCAATCAAATAGAATCTGTTACCAATTTTCCCCCCAATTTGATCGTGGAGTTCAATCAAATAATTTTCATCAATCGCTGTATTATCCTTGAAATCCTGAAATGTAAATACTTTTACCCAATCTCCACGGCGTTTCCCGTCAACCTGAATTCCGTTTATTTTAGAAATTTTCCTGTCAATATGGAATAAGTCAAGCACAAAGTTATAATATTTATCTCTATCTAATTCAAAAACAGATTTCAGATTGTAGCATCCTGCATTCACTAAGCAAAAAGAAGGGGAATGATTTTCCATCGTTAATAAACGTCTTTGAAT
>ERZ795052.1024-NODE-1024-length-40023-cov-6.272818_pt1 | contig 40023 bp, 28 predicted proteins | sample MGYA00375136_ERZ795052 | MGnify/ENA primary metagenome ERZ795052 (study PRJEB30181, sample SAMN05720156) | activated sludge metagenome | isolation source: Anaerobic digester | place: Japan | collected 2015-05-26 ... | reverse complement strand
CTCACTCTCACCTCCTCCTAATTCCACCTTTCCGGATAGAGAGGGGGAGGGCGTAATGTGTGATATTTGTTCATCTGTATGAGTTCATACGGTAAAAAATTGTATATTCATTCACAAATAAAACCGCTTATGAAATACAGAATATTTGGCAAATCAGGATGGAAAATCAGTGAGATAGGTTACGGGATGTGGGGACTGGCCGGATGGACAGGCTCTGACGATGAAGAAACGTTTCGCTCTCTTCAGATGGCTGTCGACCTGGGTTGTAACTTTTTCGATACTGCCTACGCCTATGGTAACGGTAAAAGCGAGTCGCTGCTCGGACAACTTGTAAGGGCCAACAGCGACAAAAAACTTTATACGGCGACAAAAATCCCGCCAAAAAACCTTAAATGGCCAGCCCGCGATGAATTCACTGTCGACGACTGTTACCCTCCCGAACATATTGAGGAGTATGTTGAAAAGAGTCTGAAGAATGCCGGATTCACTTCATACGATCTTTTGCAGATACACACCTGGAATGATAAATGGCTTGATGATGAAAGGCTTATGAAGAAGTTGCTAGACCTGAAGGGACAGGGATTTTTCAATGCAATCGGGATAAGCATAAACAGATGGGAGCCATGGAACGGCATCAGGGCTGTAAGAAGCGGTTTAATTGATGCTGTGCAGGTAATCTACAATATTTTCGACCAGAACCCCGAAGATGAACTTTTTCCTGCATGCCGTGAAATGAATGTGGCTGTAATTGCCAGGGTCCCTTTTGATGAGGGGTCTCTTACTGGCACTCTGACATTGGACTCAAAATGGCCTGAGGGCGACTGGAGAAATACATATTTTGTTCCGGAGAACCTTATTCCTACGGTCGAAAAGGTTGACGCACTTAAAAAGTCAGTGCCCGCAGGCATGACTTTACCTGAAATGGCTCTTCGCTTTATACTAAGCGAACCAGCCGTCGCCACCACAATACCCGGAATGAGAAAAACCACCCATGTAACTTCCAATATGAAAACAAGTGACGACGGCCCGCTAAGCCCTGACCTGATCAGAGAGCTTAGAAAACACCGATGGGACAGAAAGCCACGGCCATGGTCACAGTAATAAGAGAACAAAGTTTTTAATTTAAAACCAATACCTATGAAATCCTTTCCAGGAATTCTGATATCAATGTCTTTTGTTGCAATGTTATTTTCAGTATCATGCCGACAGGAAACAGGTAAAACCAACGGTAAATCATTTCCCGCCTCCTACCTTGAAGAGATGACAATCTCACGTTTGCACCAGGGTTATTTGAAAGGTGAATTCACTGTGCACAGGGTTGTATCGGATTACATCGAAAGGATAAATGCCATTGATAAAAACGGACCCTGTCTTAACTCTGTGATAACCATAAATCCGGATGCTCTTGTAATTGCAGATTCGCTCGACAAAGTTCTTAAACGCTCAGGTATGTCGGGGCCCCTTTTCGGGGTTCCGGTTATGCTTAAAGACAATATCGACACCCACGATAAGATGCCAAATACAGGCGGATCAAGGGCCCTTGCCAGATCATTCCCGGCGACTGACAGTTATGTAGCGGCAAGGCTCAGAAAGGCTGGTGCAATAATAATTGCGAAAGCCAATCTGAGCGAGTGGGCCAATTTCAGGTCGACAAGCTCATCCAGCGGCTGGAGCGGCATTGCGGGGCAAACCAGAAACCCGTACGTACTCGACAGGAATCCGTGCGGTTCGAGCTCAGGTTCAGCAGTAGCCGTATCTGCCAATCTGTGTATGACTGCAATAGGCACAGAAACAAACGGTTCTGTCGTATGCCCTTCAAATAACAATGGCATCGTAGGTATAAAACCAACCGTGGGCCTCATCAGCCGTTCGGGAATAATTCCCATTTCCTTCTCACAGGACACACCCGGACCAATGGCAAGGACAGTGGAAGATGCAGTAAGAATGCTTGGCCCACTGACCGGCATTGACGAACGCGATTCTAAAACTTCAGATTCACGCGGTCTGGCAAAGGACGATTACACTCCTTTTCTTAAGGGTAATGGCTTATCCGGCAAAAGAATAGGTCTTCTTCGTGATATGATGGGATTCAACAGGATAGTTGATACTATAATTTCAAGAGCTGTACGTGATATGGAAATGAATGGTGCGGAAGTGATAGACGTCCGGTCCCCTTCAAGAGGCTACAGTGCAGCTTCATATCAGGTAATGCTCTTTGAGTTCAAAGACGGGATAAACAGATATCTCTCTTTCCTCGACAGCAGCATACCTTACCGTACCCTTGATGATCTCATTGAGTTTAACAGAAGAGACTCCGTTGAGTTAAGGTGGTTTGGGCAGGAGATTTTTGAAGCTGCCCGTGAAAAAGGAGGTCTTGAATCGCAGGAATACAAGGTTGCCCTTGAAAGGATGCATCAGGCTTCGCGGCGCAACGGCATTGACCGGCTTCTAAGGGAATACAACCTTGATGCTCTTATTGCGCCCACCGGGTCGCCTGCATGGAAAACTGATCTTATCCTGGGAGATCATTTCACAGGAGGCAGTTCATCACTTGCCGCGATAGCAGGTTACCCGTCAATAACTGTACCGGCAGGATTTATTGAAGGTCTTCCGGTTGGAATATCATTTTTTGGTACAGCCTGGAGTGAACCGGTACTTATTGAGATAGCATACGGATACGAACAGGCCACCATGCACAGGAGACCGCCGCAATTCAGAACTTCGGACTGACTAAAGCTCTGTTGAAGTTTCCTTTATGTTCCAGCCTCCGGTTTTCAGGAAGGGCTTTTTACCTGCCAGCTTCTCCTCAGGGCAGCTAACCGTAAGATTAAGCGACTCCCCCGGAGCTAAAGTAAAATAGTTAGCCGACCAGAACGAGGGCGTAATCTCCTCATCACCCGACATAAGCCGGAGATTGATAAAGAATGCTATTCTGTCCGAAGGATTGCTGACAGTTAAGCTCCACCTTCTTTCATTTTCTGTTACTGAATTGCCCGTAAGCTTAATTATAACATTAGTTTCAGAAAGTGAGTTGAGTGCTGTGAAATCGTTCGACGCCGAATGCCAGTAAACATTGTGCGAAATATTTTTCCCGGTTTTACCGGATAAATTAAGCACTATAAAAGAGACTCCCGGGTTTTTTGAAAGAGCGTCGGCAAGTGAAATGCTGCCTGCAGAAGAGGGGCCTTCAAGACTCACCTTTTCAGACCGGCTGTAAATAAGTTTTGACTTTATATCGTAGATTTTTATTACTGACTCAAGGTTGGAAAGCGGCTTAAAGGTTCTGTTAACATATTCTACCAGCAGGTCTTTCGGATTAAACTGTATATGGACAGGTTCGCAGGCATTTTGCATAAAGTAATAACCTGCGTTGGGCATAAGATACCAGTCGTACACCTGCCAAACCACACTTGGGAAGGCTGCATTCAGTTTCCAGAGCATCACACCGCCTGTTTCGTTGAGTCTGTGACCGGCTGCTTCAAATATTCCACGGTAGCCGCTTGCATTCATAAGCTGCATTTTATCGGAGAATTCTTTCATTGTCGCAGGTGGTCCGTAATGTTTTACCATTTCGTTATAGTAGAGGTCGTAGCGTCCGTTGCCTGTGGCAGCATCATGGTATCCCCATGAATGGTTAAGCGGAAAGGGAAGGCTCTTATCCCACACCAGGTTTGTTATTATTCGGGGGAGATTTTCGTATGGGGGTTGGGAAGGCAGGCCGGTTTCATCCTTGAACACCCAGTCGCGTCCGGCGTCAGCTCTTCTGAAGTATTCGGCCGGGGTCTGCCAGGTGTAAGGACCTCCGCTGTAAACACCTGCCGGCAGCCCGTCGGGCCATGAGGCATCCCATCCTTCGGGCAGCCGGGCAAAACCTGAGGAGCTTGGTATAAAAGGTCTGGTGCCGTCAAGTCTGATAACACTGTCGCGCATGGCGTAATACAGTTCCTTTCGTGCATGCCCTTCGTTTCCTCCCGTCCATACCAGAAGGCTTGGATGATTCCTGATCCTGTAAATTGTGCTTGTCACATTCTTTTTAAATATCTCACCGTCAAGAGGCCAGTCGGGTGAACCTTTGAATTCTCCCTGGGTATCGCCTGTTATCCAGAAATCAGACCATATGAGCAATCCATAGCGGTCGGCAGCATCGAAAAACCAATCTGGCGGTGTCACTCCGCCACCCCATATTCTTACGAGGTTAATATTTGAATTCCTGCATAGCCTGAATTCATAATCGTAGCGTATCGAATCCCGGTTAAGCATCATGTCGGGGACCCATGCGCCGCCTGTAATATGTATACGGCGGCCATTGACATAAAAATCCCTGCGCCAGGTCCCGTTTACCTGAACGGCTTTTGTGGCAACGGTACGTATGCCTGTAAGAAACGATACTTCATCAGAGCCCTCATTCTGTCCGTGATAACTGATTATTATCCTGTAAAGATGAGGTTTCCCGTACCCGTTTGGCCACCATAACACAGGGTTTTTGATGGTCAGTTCACTGGTATTTGTCTTATTGTAAGTGACTTCGCGGGCTGCTCCGGGATCAAGGGTGAGTTCTTTAGTGAAAGAGACTTTGCTTCCGCTGAAAGTTTCAGGAATCAGTGAGACGGTAATCCGGCCCCTGGCAGTTCGTGTGCTGAAGTTTTTTACCCCGAATGAAATGCTCACCTCGGCAGTGGCAGTATCCGGCAATGCAGGGAGGTTGGTGATCACTTTGGGTTTATCTATCACAACCTGTCCCGATGTTCTCAGGTAAACAGGTTGCCATATACCAATATTTCTGTCCCTTACCGGAGGGATCCAGTCCCACCCCACCGAGCAGAGCATTGTGACATTTTTACCTATGTCCCCGGTCTTTCCTCCGTTTAAATAGAAATCACCCATGGCTTCAAGCTGTTCGGTATCAGGCAGTCCGGGATAGTCGAGAGGATAGATTTTAACGGCAAGGGCATTCTTCCCGCCGGCAATTATCTTTCCTGAAATATCAAATCTGTATTCTGAGAACATACCGGCCATTTCAGAGGAATCGGCAATCTGTTTTCCGTTCAGCCACACTCCTGCCCTGTAGTTGATACCTTTGAAAATAAGTTCAAAATGTTTTCCCTCATCATCTTCCGGCACATTGAATTCGGTTCTGAACCAATAAGGTTTGCTCCAGGGATTTGGCAGGCCCGGAAGATGGCTGTATTTTTCAAGGTCATATTGCCTGTTAAACTCATCAGAAGCATCCGGTATTAACATGTTATTCAGGCCATAATATGGGTCGGGATAAATTTTATTCCGGACTAGAGCCGAAAGCACCGTGGAGGGGACTTTAACCGGCATCCAGTAAACAGGGGATATATAGCCGGGTTGGGAAATAATGTCAGGAGGGTCCGGGACCACGTGTGAAGACTGCATACGGAATTCGCTGATTTCTGATAGTTTAACGGACTGACCGGCTGCCGTAAATGCAATGACCTGAAGAGTCAGAAGGCATGCCGGAAAATGAAGTAGTATCTTCATAGCTGAGCTTTTATAAAACAGAATAACTTAGAGGAGAAAATATTTCATCCGGTTTTTATCGAAAATACAAATATACTTATATAAGGAATGAAAAGAATTCTAATTGACATGGACGGAGTTCTGGCAGATGTATACAGCAGGCTTTTTGAGCTTCATAAAGAGGTAACAGGGGAGTTATTATGTCAGGATGATGTTGCAGGCAAGCTTGAAGAGGAAGCGTTTCCGCTGCAAAGGCAGTGGGTAATGTCGGCCGGATTTTTCAGGAGTCTGCCGGTGATGCCGGGAAGCATTGAAAGAGTGAGGAAGCTGAATGAGAAGTATCATGTGGTTATTATTTCACTTGCCACTGAATTTCCGGCGAGTCTTACAGACAAGCAGTATTGGCTGCACGAGCATTTTCCGTTTATAACCTGGCGTCAGATTGTTTTCTGCGGTGACAAAAGTCTTGTTAAGGCAGATATACTGGTAGATGATCATCCAAAGAATCTTGACACCTTTGAAGGAGAGACCATTATGTTTACACAGCCGCATAATCTGTATCTGACAACGAGGCACAGGAGGGCGGGCAACTGGGACGAGATTGAGAGGATGTTGTTATAGAAAACATTTGCGGTGGCATCAGGGATATTTTCAGTTGCCTGATAACTTTTATTACCTGATAATTTTTATTAAATAAAAATTTTTATTAAATGATAAATTTTATTAAATGATAAATTTTATCATTTGATAATTTTTATTATCTGATAAATTTTATTGTTTGATATTTTTTATCACCTGATAATTTTTCTTATCTGATAATTTTTATCACCTGATAATTTTTTTTATTTGATAATTTTTCTAACCTGAAAAATTCCATTACCCGGTAAAAATTACCCCCTTTGGAAACCTTTTTTTACTTAAAATACCGCGTTCTGCATTATAACCCATACATATTTTGTAATTTACTTCCCTTATTGACCGGCATAATACGTAAATGATTAATTAACTTAACCAAAAAACCTGATCAAAATGGATAATAACACAAAGCCACCCGTAACAAGACTTCATTCACTTGACGCCCTCCGTGGATTCGACATGTTCTGGATTATGGGAGGAGAATCAATCTTCATAGGCCTGGCAACCCTTACAGGCTGGCCTCTCTTTAAATGGTGTGCCGAACAGCTTGAACATGTTCAATGGCACGGCTTTCACTTTTACGACATGATTTTCCCCCTCTTCCTGTTCATAGCCGGCATATCATTCCCTTTCTCACTGGCTAAACGAAAAGCTGCGGGTGAAGACAGGAGTAAAATCTATAAACACGTTTTCTTCCGTGGTTTAATTCTGGTTCTGCTCGGGATTGTTTACAACAACGGTATCAGGTTTAATTTTGGAGAGATTCGGTACGGCAGCGTTCTTGGCAGAATTGGCCTTGCCTGGATGTTTGCAGCTCTTATCTACCTTAATGCAAAACTCTCATTGAGAATCGTATGGTTCTGGACTTTACTGATCGGATACTGGCTTATAATGGCATTAATACCTGCACCTGACGGGAACGGCGCCGATGTCTTCTCCAGGGAAGGAAATATTGCCAGCTATATCGACAGGATACTGATGCCCGGCAAACTTTATCTCGGCAATCACGACCCTGAGGGTCTTATGAGCACAATACCCGCAATTTCAACGGCACTGCTTGGAATGTTTACCGGGGACTTTCTTATCTCCGGGCTTTTCAGCGAAAAACTGATTAAAAAGGCCGGAGTGATCTTCATTGCCGGCGTGCTTTTCATTCTTCTCGGACGTTTATGGAACCTGGCATTCCCGATTAACAAAAACCTGTGGACAAGCTCATTTGTATGTTTTGCCGGCGGACTGAGCCTTCTCTTCTTTTCAATCTTTTACCTGATCATTGATGTGTGGGGTTTCAGGAAATGGGCTTTTTTCTTTGCGGTAATTGGCATGAATCCCATCACTATTTATCTGGCTAACAGGATTATAAATTTCAGATCAGCTACAAGATTCTTCTTCGGAGGGTTTACTGAAATACTGCCTGAAACATGGGGAACACTTATAAGCGGCATCGGGATAACCGCCGTAGGATGGATTTTCCTGTATATTCTTTATAAGAAAAAGATATTCCTCAGGATCTGAGGAGTAAAAAAATTCTGCCCTGACCCTATGTTAGGATCAGGGCAGAATGAAAAAACCGTTTAAGCCAGTTTCCAGGGTTCCCTGTATGTGTAATGCATTAGTTTTGCAGCTTCCTCATCATCCACGAATGTTTCGGTTTCAGGGTTCCATTTAACCGTGCGTTTCAACTCGCAGGCGATATTTCCGACTGTGCATACCAAAGTAGTATGATGGCCTATATCGACAGATGCAACGGGATCCTTTCTTGAACGTACCGATTCGATAAAGTTAACCTGGTGAGGTATCCTGGTTTCATATGGCATATTGGCCTGTTCCTCCTTCTTTTCCGGGAAAAGTTTGGGATCGGAGGCGTTAAAAAATCCCCTTGCCACTTCAATCCATCCATTGTCGCCGTGGAATTTGACTCCCTTTGTTTTCTTTTCATCCCATGTTTCTGAAGTAAGAACAGTGCCATTGGCATATTTAAATGACATAAATTCGGTTCCGTCGCCTATCGGTGAAGCTTCAACAGGTCCGCTGTTATCCATTCCCAGACCCCACTGGGCAATATCGAACATATGGGCACCCCAGTCGGTTGTGAAACCGCCTCCCATCTCCTTATACCATCTCCATGCACCCCAGATTTCCTCGTCTTTTTTGGGGTCGAGCGATATAGGCGGATTGAGCTGGCTGTTATAATGAATGTTTCCCGGCAGCGGGCCCAGCCAGAGATCCCAGTTGAGATCCGCAGGAACGGGCTCTTCGGGCAGGTTGTAAGGTGTTGGAGGCGCCCCCACATAGGCATTTACCAGTGAAATTTTACCTATAGCACCGCTCTGCACCAGTTTTACAGCATGTGCAAATGTCTCGTCCGATCTCTGCTGGCTTCCGACAGCCAGTATTCTGCCTGTTTCCCTTACAGTTTTGCGAAGCATCTGAGACTCATAGATTGTAAACGTCATCGGCTTCTCAAGGTAAACGTCCTTACCTGCCCTGCAGGCGGCAGTTGCAATAATGGCGTGATAGTGGTCGGGAGTTGCAATAACCACTGCGTCAATATCCTTGCGTTCGAGAAGATCCTGAAACTTTTCATAGGTTTTAATTTCAACTTTCTTCCCGGCTTTGGAGTAAAACTCATTTACCCTGTTTTCAAACCTGGTGCGTTTGACGCCGTACACGTCGCAGCCTGCAAGTACCTCGACACCCGGCACCTGCAGGAAGCCGTTAAGGAGAAACATAGCCTGCCGGCCCAGTCCGATAAAGCCCAGCCGGACAAGGTCGGATGCCGAAGCCTGCTGTTTTTTGGAGCGGCCGCAGCTCGCTGTTGACGGCAGTATAAGGATTCCTGCCATTCCAATGGCAGAAGCCCCAAGGAACTGCCTCCTTGAAATTCGTTTTACGTTCTTCATTTTGTTATTGGTTTGGTTTAAGTTTTATTATCAGGAAATTTTAATTCTGAACCTTTTGTTTTTCCAGCAGGTTTCTGTACCGAAGCAATGCCTCCACAAAATAATAATCGGCATAGGTAAGAGGCACATCCACCTCGCTTTTGCCGGGCAGTGAACCTACACTGTGTTTCAGAATAAAATTGCCGTTTTCTCCAGGTTTTGCCAGATATTCCGGCGACGCCAGCGTTCTCAGTTGCTTTTCTGCCACTTCGAGATATTTTGCTCCGGTTTCTTTGTCAACGTAACCGCTCAGTTCTATCAGTGCAGAGGCCATTATCGCACCTGCCGATGCATCTCTCAGTGCATTTGGAATATCCGGTGCATTGAAATCCCAGTAAGGAATCTTGTCGGCAGGCAAATTCGGATGGTTTATCAGAAAGGCAGCTATGTTCTTTGCCTGGTCAAGATAGCGTTCAAGGCCTGTTTCGCGGTACATGACGGTATAACCGTAAAGTCCCCACACTTGTCCTCTTGCCCATGCAGATTCGTCTGAGTATCCCTGGTGTGTCTGTTTCACTTCAACACGCCCTGTAATTGTATCATAGGAAACCACATGCCACGAACTATAGTCTGGCCTGAAATGATTTTTCATTGTAGTGTCGGAGTGGCTTACACATATTTTATAGTATGTTGAATCACCTGTTTTCTTAAACGCCCACATCAGGAACTCAAGGTTCATCATATTATCGATAATAACGGGGCATTGCCATTGCCTGCGGCTGTTCCACGACTGGATACAACCAATTTTAGGTCTGAACCGTGTTATAAGAGATTGAGCGCCTGTAAGCAGAACTTCATTGTAACTTATCTCGCCGGTCATTCTTAGCCCGTTGCCGAAACTGCAATAGAGCATGAACCCAAGGTCGTGCGTGCCTTTGTTATTCTTTTCCTTTTCGACTCTTGAGGTCATTTCAGTCGCATACTCCAGTATTTTGCTATCTCCGGTGTATTCATAGAGGTACCAGAGAGTTCCGGGTACAAAACCCGAGGTCCACCAGTTTGAACGTGCTGTAATAAGTTTTCCGGCGGTGTCAATGGTGCGAGGCAGAAGATCAGGCTTGTCCTTCATTACTTCAGCCAGCATCATATACTGGTCTTTCGCTGCAGATAGTGACCTTTCAATCACTTTGTCCATTGGTTCCGGTTTGCTGCCGCATGAAGAAAGCATCACAACACATGCAGCGGACAGGGTAAAAAGCAGTTTGTTTTTCATGTCAGGGTTTTATTGGTTTGAGTTTGCTAAAAATATTAAATTCTTCACAAATCCGTTATATCCCGTCTTTCATTTTTTGTTTTCTTGATCTAAACCAATAAACGGAAATATCGCAATATGAGTAATATGGCGGCCCGTGAAGCATGGCAGTAAAAAATTTCTTTTCCTGCATACGTAAAATATCCCTGCGGGTTTTCCAGAATCCGCAATTATATGCGGTTGCCAGAAATGCAATCCTTTCCGTGCTTCCTGCGGGGGGAAGTTCAAATTCTGATTCACAGATCTTAAGAAAACTCACAAGGTACAACAGCTGGGAACGGATATTTTCAAGATCGTTCAATACCGATGCCCTGTACTGCCATGAACGCTTTTTACCCCGGTTCTTTTCAGAAATCAGTTCTTCCACCTGTGCGACAGACTCAGACTCAAACCCGAGAACCCTTTCTGCAAATGAAGGTTTCATCTGGAAGGGACCTACAGAGAAATCTGCATATTCGCTTCCGGTATTTACGTAAAGTGCCTTGAGCAGAGTAATCTCAATTTTATCGCGCAGGGATGAATACCTTACAAGTTCAGGAAAGACAATTGCCATTGCCTCATCGAAATCGATATTATATTTTTCAAGAACGGGTTTTATCCAGTATCCGTTTCCCTCAACAAATTCCTCAGCCTTAATCCAGTTCCTGCCGAAAATCTTAACATAATCAATCTGCGCGGAAAGTCTCAAAGGACAATCCGCCAAAATAAAAAGACAGATCAGGGCTGACCGAAAAGAACAAACTATTTTGTAGTCATGACGTCCGGGCATGTCCGGCAGCATCTATTTGATGTACGGCGTTTCTCTGAATGAATGCAGGCTTAAAAAGGCAGACTGCATCTCATTATCGCATTCCGTTTTGGTGAAAAGTACATGTAAGCAAGGTAGATTTTACCGTTCACGGGTAAAAGATGAGGATTAAAAAGTTCCTGTATTTTTCTTCCGTCGCTAATGGTAAGTGTACCATAGGTGTAGGTTGCATACAGCTTGTTATCTGAGCTTATAAATACTTTACCGGCACTTAAGGTGGCAAAATCAAGGGTTAAAAGGGGTTTTCCCTTCAGGTCGCTGACAGTATTTTCTGAGACAATCAGTATTTCGTTGTATTTCATATCTGCCTTGAGAACTGAATTAATTATGGTGGCATCATTTATTGCCGCACCGGGTATATTGGTAACCAGTTTGGGCAACATCGCCTGTGTTCCACCGCCGGCCGCAATCCTCTCCTGCATCATCTGGGCATACTGCATCGCCAGCTGCATTTTCTCCGCTTCAGTCTTGGCGTTTTCAATGGCTGCATCCATCTTTTTACCTTCGCTTTCAGAAACGGGGATGTTTTCAACCACTGTTGCGGCAAACTTGTCTCTCTGTGATGAAATAACGAAGTTGCCCACTAATCCGAAAGGACCGTAAGTTTTTCCTCCGAAACTTATTAAAAATTTATCTCCCTGGCGCTTAATATATTCAGGGTATTTCTCTTCAGGTTTCAGGTTTTCCTCTTCTGAATTAACCAGATCCCTGAACTGCTTCACCCGCTGATCATTCTCTTTCATAGGTCCTTCAATAACCCCGGATTTTGATATATAATAGCTGTCCGATAATTTGTCGTATAGGAGTATCCTTCCGTCACTTAATACGGCAATATTCAGCTCGGAGTAATCAATTTTATATTTCCCCATTTCCATAATGAGTTCTGCATCGCTGCAGGCCGACGGCGGTTCGGGCGCAGTTTGGGTATTCTCTTTTGCAGAGTTTCCGAGGATTTCCTGCTGGACAGCATTTTTTACGTTTCTGAGAAATTTACCTGCCTGGGAATAGGAAAGGGTATTGGCTGCCAACAAAATGACCAATGAAATACTTATAATTCTTTTCATTTAATTGATTATTGGTTTCCGATATGTTTCTTTAAGAGAGAATATGAATCTGTGAAAAACTTACCTTCCTGAATATGTTACGGAGCGGTTCATCAAAATTAACATTTTGGATTAATAGTCAAATAGGAATAAAAAAGATTATTTTAGCATGGAAGTAAAATATTTCATTTTTTGATGAAAGAAATTCTGGTAATAGGCAGTTCAAATACCGACATGGTAATCAAAACCGACAAGATTCCGGGACCGGGAGAAACCATTCTGGGAGGTAAATTCCTTCTCAACCCGGGTGGAAAAGGGGCCAACCAGGCTGTGGCGGCGACCCGTCTGGGTTGTAAGGTCACATTCGTCGGCAAGAGGGGGAATGACCTCTTCGGGAACCAGACAGTAGGGTTGCTGATGCGGGAAGGAATTGATACTGAGTTCTTTATTAAAGACAATGATCTGCCATCAGGAGTTGCATTGATTACGGTTGATGCCAATGGCGAGAACAGTATAGTTGTTGCTCCCGGCGCAAACGGCAATCTTTTGCCGGAAGATCTCCCGGATGAAATTTTTGACAGTAATCGTTATCCTATACTTCTCCTTCAGCTCGAGATACCCGTAAAGACGGTTGAATATGCAGTAAATAAAGCCTGTAAGCATGGTATAAAAACTATTCTCAACCCTGCTCCCGCCACAAATCTCTCTCCCGGTTTATTGAAATGCATATCTTACCTGACGCCAAATGAGATTGAAGCTGAATCACTTACAGGTATCACAATCAGCGACTCCATTTCATGTCATAAGGCCGCTACGGTTTTATCTGAAATGGGTGTAAAAAATGTCATCATTACTCTCGGAGAAACCGGCGCCTATGTTTTATCTGACGAGTTCACGGGTCTCATGGAAGGAATTAAAGTGAACGCTGTCGATACCACGGCAGCCGGTGATATTTTTAACGGTGCACTTGCCGTTGCGCTGGCAGAGGGAAAAGAACTTCCCGAAGCCGTCAGGTTCGCCAATAAAGCAGCTTCAATTTCGGTGACCCGTCTCGGAGCACAGGCATCTGCACCTTTCAGGAATGAAGTTGAAGGTAGTTGAATGAACCTGCAATGCCATTATGTGAGCTTATCATTTCCCGGGCCCCTCTTTAACCCCGTTTAAATTTATCCACTGAAGCCACAGCTTCAAACTGCCGGCCCACGACGAAATATGGGGATTATTTGATGCCAGTCCGAAACCGTGGCCGCCTTCGGAAATTATATGTATTTCGGCGGGAATGTTGTTTTTGCGCAGAGCCTCGTACATCAGCAGGCTGTTTTCGACCGGAACACTTTTATCATCATTTGCATGAACAAAGAATGCCGGAGGGGTATCGGCCTTCACCTGGAGTTCATTTGAATAGTATTCAACAAGTTCCTTTGGCGGGTTCTTACCCAGTAATGATTCGCGCGAACCTGCATGGGTATATGGCGTTGTGAATGAAATAACAGGATACATCAGTATCATAAAATCGGGCCGGCAGCTTATCTGTTCAACCGGGTCGGCCGATGTTTTATTGCCGTAATCAAAATGAGTGCCCAGTGTTGAGGCCAGATGACCGCCTGCCGAAAATCCCATCACTCCGATCTTTCCGGGATCAATATTCCATTTTGAAGCGTTGTACCGTACCATTCGCATGGCTCTTTGCACATCGGACAAAGGTACTTTGTGAGGCTCCGTCACATTTGCCGACACCGGCAGGCGGTATTTCAGAACAATCCCCGCCACGCCTATGGAGTTAAGATATTTTGCAACGTCCTTGCCTTCCTTGTCCCACGCAAGAATCCTGTACCCGCCGCCCGGGCATATAATGACTGCCTGCCCGGTTGAAAACTGCTTTGCCGGCAGGTAAACGGAAATATCCGGGGCAACGACATCCGAAATCCTCGTTATATCGGTCTGAACAACGTTTTCTTTCACTTCCGCATTATTCGAATAAGGCACCTTGCCTTCATAAAGTGGAAGAACAAACTCCTGAGCCGATGCATTCATAAAGGTTGCTGCAATAAGTGACCCGAAAAACAGTCTTTTTTTCATATCTTTTCATTTAAGAGTTCGATAAACAAATCATCTCCTCTGATTACCATTTTTTTTACTAATCTCCCCCCTTCCCATCCTCCCATCTGCTCATCTGCTCATCTTCTCATCTGCTCATCTTCTCATCTTCTCATCTGCTCTCCTTCTCCACCAGTTCGCAAGTATTGATCCGGTAATATTCATCAGCGGCCCGAAAATAGCCGGGGCCAGTCCTACAGTTGCCAGTTTCCCCATCTGCAGAGCCAGCCCGGATGCCAGTCCGCCGTTCTGCATTCCCACTTCGAAAGCAATTGTACGGCGGTCTCTTTCGGGCATGCCTGTCAGCCAGGCAAAAAAGTATCCCAGAGTGTAGCCGGTGAGATTGTGCAGAAGGCTTGCAATCAGCAGAAGCAGTCCGACATTCAACAGGCTTTCCCTGCCTGACGCAGTAATAATTGTTATTATCACTGCTATTCCTGCCATGGAGAAGAATGAGAGCACCTGTTCCATTATCCTGTTGTCACCTTTAAGATATTTCGACAGTATTAAAGCCCCTGCAGCCGGCAGAAGTAAAAACCAGCCGGCCGACTTCAGAAACCTGAAGACAAATCCTGAGAAACCTGTATGTGCCGATTTTGTGTAAACAAGGGTTGTGATCAGTATCACAGAAATAAAAACAATTATCTGGATCACTGTTGATTTACGGGAAGCATTTCTTTTTGCCACAAGGTTAAATATAAAACCTGCCACAACCGGAAGAATAATCATATTGAGAATGTCGAGCATCATGCTCCAGAAATTTACTTCAATATACTGTCCTGCGAGGGTCTTCATCAGAAACGGAGTGACCAGCGGTGAGAGAACCGTTGTAACCGAACTGAGTGTGACTGCGAGTGCAAGATTGGCTCGTGCAAGAAACGACATGACATTTGAAGCCAGGCCGCTGGGGACACAGCCTATAAGTATTATTCCTGCTGCAATTTCGGCAGGAAAGTTAAAGAGTCTTGCTAGGGTGAACCCTACCAATGGCATTAATGTAAACTGCAGTAAAATACCAATTATTACCCCTTTCGGCATCTTTATTATTCCTGCGAAATCATTTGCACTCATCTGCGAACCCATGCCAAACATAATTATCTGAAGAAGGGGGACAATAAGAGATTTAAGCTGAAAACTGCCTATGGATATAAAATACTGTGGGTAAAACATTGAGGCAGTTACAGCTGCAAAAATCCACAGCGTATAAGAAAAGCCCCTGAGTGCCGGAAAAATTCTTATAGCAAAAGAAAGTGTAATAAATGCAGAAACCAGAAATATTCCTGCAGCCTGAATGTGACCGGAAAAAATCAGTAAAGGAACAATTAATAAAAAAACTGATGATAAAATAAACAGGCTGAGATTTTTACGATTATGCATGGATGATGACGTTAATAAATCTTTTTAATCAGCTGCCGGAATGATTACTCAAATATATTTAATTTATGCAGACAGGTAAGAATGTTGATAGCAATACTTTACAGAATGTTTTTATTACATCAACCAGAGAAGGCTTCAGGTCTTGCCGCCACGCTTCTACAGGTTTGGAACAACATTCTCAATTTTAACAGTAACCGGGTTAGGCCATTTGGAGTTGTTATAAATGCGCTGGGCTCTTACCACAGAAATTTCCAATCCTTTTTCGGTTTGCCTGAAACGGCATTCCGGATTAATTCCGGGATTGTATTCAACCACCAGACTGTTTTGCCCCAAAACGCTTATTTTGGTGTTTTCAGTTGCTTTAACAGATCTCAATATGAAATCTTTTCTGTCTCCCCTGGTCCAGTCATAGATTCCCGTAATGATGGCATAGACTGTTTTCCGGTCTTTCGACGCCGTAAACCATATATTATCCTCATGGGAGATTATCCACGGACGTACTGCCTGAACAGCTTCCTGATTAATAAAACACCAGGCGGCTAATTCTGTCAGGTTTCTTGACTCCGGATCGGGAATCTTTCCGTAAGGGTCGAGACCGATATTCAATAAAAGATTTCCTCCTTTGGCCCGTGTTTCAATCAACATTTCAATCAATTTTGTCCCTGACTTTAATTCGTCATTGGTAGGTTTATACTGCCACTGTGTTCCCATAGTAATGCAGGACTCCCAAAGAACATCCCTTATATCTCCCATGATTTTCTGTTCAGGTGTTTCTACCGCTCCTCTTGTAATAACCAGATCGGGTTGTAATCTCCAGGCCTCATCCTTGCATGGTTCTACGGGTTTGCCATCGATGAAAAGCACATCTATTTTCCCGTACCTGCTGAATAATTCGTTGGTTTGCCTGCGAATGAAATCATGATATTTAGCCATGATTTTGTCGCTCAAATCCAATCCCACCCTTCTGACCGTAATATTATTATCATACAAAAATTTGAAATCTTCGGGAGAGTAATATAACCCGACTGCCAAACCGGCTTTACGCACTCCTTCAACATATTCTTTTAATATATCCTTTTTATAGGGTGTATTTGTAATCTTAAAATCAGTGGTTTTAGTGTCCCACATACAAAATCCGGAATGATGTTTGGCAGTGAATACAATATATTTCATTCCGGCAAGTTTGGCCTGCACTGCAATTTTATAGGCATCGAACTCATCAGGTTCAAACGTCCCGGGCAAATCCTTTATAAAACGGTTGGTGTAATCTTCGGAAGCTCCAACCATCGAGTGGCTGATTACTATTCCGAGCTGACTGTCTATGCTCCAGTGGATAAACATTCCAAACCCGAGGTCGCGCAGCCATTCCTCCCTTTCCGGCTTATTCCGGTTGTAACTGGCATTTTCATCCGATGCTATCTGTGCCTTTGAATTTATTGCAAACGCAATAACAAAAAGTAAAATAACTGACCTTTTCATTTTTTCTCAATAGTGCTCCGCCAAAATAATTAAAAAAGGTCTGCTCCGCAAATGCCTCCCCGGATGTTATATCCCGGTTTCGTCATAAAATACGTATTACAAGAGTACTGCTGCAGAGAAAACATTATCCCTGCCGGACTGACATTTAAAGAGGACCAGGTTGTCGTTTCATAACCGATCCGTTAATTGAGAGTTGTTAAGACGGAACCGGTTGCAGTAAAAAGTTTTGAAATATATATAAGGATGAACTGAAAGTTCCTTTGCTTAACTCTTTATAAATAGTCAGATCATGCTTATCTTAGTATGATAAAATATCTTTTACTATCTTTCTGAAGCTTCTGCCATGAAAACCACATCCCCTGCATTATTGATAATGATTATGCTCTCAGCCTTAATGTGCGGCCGACCGGAGGCCGTCAATCATCCTGTAAAAATAATCTTCGATACCGACCTGGGGCCGGACTACGACGATGTCGGTGCACTTGCATTTCTTCACGCAATGGCCGACAGCGGCAAGGCTGAGATACTGGCCACAATATCATCTAATAAACACCCCCTTGCTGCCCCCTGCATCGATGTAATCAACACTTATTTCGGACGACCCGCAATTCCCGTGGGAGCTCCCGGGTCTCAAGGGGTAAGCCTCTCCGCATCTCAGCACTGGCCCGATTCTATAGTGGCAAAATATCCTCACACTGTCAGATCCACCGAAGAGGTGCCCGATGCAGTATATCTTTACAGAAGAATCCTCTCAACACAGGCTGATTCTTCTGTGACATTAGTCACAGTGGGCTTTCTGACCAATATCGCAAACCTTCTGAAATCGCAGCCCGACAGCCTATGCCCTCTCGACGGAAGGGAGCTTGTTTCCAAAAAGGTTAAAAGACTGGTATCGATGGCAGGCTTCTTCCCTAAAGGGAGGGAATTCAATGTTTTCATGGACTCGACCGCCTCCGAATATGTCTTTAACGAATGGCCGGGTGAAATTATATTTTCAGGTTTTGAAATAGGATCAAAAATATTTACCGGACTGCGGCTGGTTAATTCAGATATTAAGGATAGTCCGGTTAAAGATGTATACCGGATAAGCATTCCTCTTTCAGAGGAAGACAGAAATGGCAGGATGAGCTGGGACCAGACAGCCGTATTGATCGCTGTTTACGGAACAGAAGGCTTCTTCGATACCCGGAGGGGTAATATCATAGTGAACCCCGACGGTTCAAACACATGGGATGAGAATCAGGGAGGCAGGCATGTTTATGTGATACAGAAGATGCCTCTTCCCGATATTACCGGGTTTATTGAAGAGAGGATGATGCACAGGCCGGTTCTAAAATGATTTTTCAATAATCTTTCTGACAAAAGAATAATCATTGGGCGAAGCGACCCGGACAGAGTCTCCGGCCGGCTGAAAGGCAGGGAGGTCAGGTACCGTGCCTGTTGCCCTGAAAGTCTCATCGGCAAATTTCCCCGGATGTGCAGTGGCAAGAAAGATCCCCGTGCAGATATTTGAATCCATGTATTTTTTCAGTCCAAGGTATGCCACTGCCGTGTGGGGATCGGCAAGGTAACCATAGGATTCATACAACTCGCGCATGCCGGCAAGGGTTTCATCATCAGTAAACCAGTAACCTGAAATAGTGTTTTTTATGGCTTTGTGATTATCGCCGAAGAGGTGCAGAACCCTTTTAAAATTCCCCGGAGCACCGACATCCATTGCGCTCGAGATGGTTTTAAATGAGGGATGTGGCGTATAAATACCTGTTTTGAGATATATGGGTACGGAATTATTAATATTCGTGGAAGCAATGAATTTCGAAATTTTAAGTCCCATCCTGGCCGCTATAATCCCTGATGTAAGGTTCCCGAAGTTACCGCTGGGCACGCTCACTGCAATGCGGTCTGAATCCTTTTTGATTTTTGACACTGCCTGAAAATAATAGACCGTCTGAGGGAAGAGCCGTCCGAAGTTTATTGAATTGGCGGAAGTAAGTACAATCTTCTTTTTTAGGTCAGCATCTGAAAAGGCCATCTTAACAAGTCTCTGGCAGTCATCGAAATCACCCTGAAGTTTTACTGCGGTGATGTTTCGTCCGGCCCGTGTGATCTGTTTTTCCTGAACTGGGCTAATTCTTCCGGCGGGATAAAGAACCACAACCCTTATCCCTTCCTTCTCTGAAAAAGCATTTGCAACAGCTCCGCCGGTATCACCCGAAGTAGCTGCAAGCACAGTAATTTCCCTGCCGGTTCTGCCGGCAAACCAGGATAGCAGTCCTGCAAGAAACCTTGCCCCTACATCCTTAAAGGCAAAGGTGGGGCCGTGAAAAAGTTCAAGGACATAAAGTCTGTCAGAGAGCTCCACAACCGGTATTTCAAAACTAAGGGCTTTATCAGCGATGCTTTTAATGACATCTTCCGGGATGTCATCACCAAAAACAGGATTTGTAACCCTGAATGCAATCTCGGCAGGGCTGAGATGTTCCATTTCATAAAAAAATGTATCGGGCAAAACCGGTATGATTTCAGGCATGTATAATCCGTCGTTTGCATCAATACTTTTAAGGAGCACCTCTTCGAGGGATGCCCTCCGTGACGGGTCAGATGTGCTGTAATATTTCATTGTATATCATTGATTTCAGCGTTAATCAGAGAGGCTCCGGGGGCCATCAGGGGAGAAATTATCAGGTCGGAGGAGAGTCCGGCTGCCAGAAAAGCTTTCTGCATTGCAGAGCCGACTGCTTCGGATGATACGTTTCCCGTACATAGGGCAAATACAGAGGGTCCCGATCCTGATATTCCGCAGCCAATGGCTCCGGCTTCCAGTGCGGCTTTCTTCGCAGAATGGAATCCGGGAATCAGCTGTGTACGCCGCGGTTCTGCCAGCAGGTCGTTCATGGAACGTCCCATCAGATCAAAATCTCCCGTCAGAAGACCGGTCATCAGTGCGGCGGTGTTTGCGCTCTGACGGGTTACGGTACTCAGTGGGAAATCTTTTCTGAGCACACGCCGTGCATCTGAAGTTTTAACCTCAATGTGGGGATGTATAACGACACACTGAATTCCTTCCGGGATTTTTACCGTTATAATGTCGAGGGGATCATAGCTGCGTATCAGCACAAAACCTCCGAGCAGGGAAGGTGCAACATTGTCGGCATGTGCAGTGCCGCATGCCGCCCTCTCTCCTTCCATTGCAAACGGAATTAGTTCCTTTGTATCAAAAGGGCTGCCCAGCAGGCTGTTCAGGGCATACACCGATGCTGCGGCACCGGCCGCACTGCTGCCCATACCGCTGCCTACAGGCAGGTTCTTTTCAAGTGTGATCTGTATGTTCATCTCCTTTCTGCCGAGAGCTGCCAGCATTGCGTCGGCCGAGGCACCGGCACTGTTCCGGCTGCGGCCGGCAGGAACACTTCCGGCATATCTTCCCTTCAGGATTATTTCATCGCCTGCCGGCCCGTCGCTTACGGAAACGGTAACGACGTCCCCCGCACCCTTCAGTGCGAATCCCATGATGTCGAACCCGCATGAAATGTTGGCCACGGTGGCCGGGGCAAAAACTGTTACAGATTTTTTCATACTCTTACTGATTCGGCTATTCTTACAATATCGGCCAGCAGGCCGGCTGAGGTTACGTCCACACCTGCTCCCGGTCCTTTGATCACCAGCGGATACCGGCTGTAATATTTTGTGGTAAAAATCAGGCAGTTCTCACTTCCTTTGAGGGAAGAGAAAGGATGCGAAACCCCGGTTTCCGTCAGCCTTACCGAAGCAGATCCTTTCACGGTGGAAGCGACATATTTGAGTTTCACGCCCTTTTCTTCAGCTTTTCTGTAAAGCTCCTGAAAAAGTTCTTCACGCGATCTGATGATCTCCAGCAACTGGTCAGTATCGATGCCTTCAGGCACTCCTCCCGGGAGAACAGGTTCGGCCTCCACTTCACTTAGCTCAAGCATAAAACCTGATTCCCTTGCCAGGAGGAGTATTTTCCTTGCCACATCAATTCCGAGAAGGTCGTCACCGGGATAAGGCTCGGTGTATCCCCGCCTCATGGCTTCCTTAACGAGCTGGTAAAATGGTCGTGTTCCGTTGTACTCCGAAAGAAGCCAGTTCACAGTGCCGGATAAAACAGCTTCAATTTTTACAATCTCATCTCCGCCTGCAATGAGGTTACGTATGACGTTTATAACAGGCAGTCCTGCACCGACATTGGTCTCGTAATTGAATGAGACATTTCTTTTCCTGGCCGATCTCTGCAGGTTAAGATAAAGTTCGAGACTACCTGTGTTGGCGCGCTTATTTGCCGCCACGATGGAGATATTTGATGACAGCAGCTGAGAATAGTACTGAACCGGCTGGTCGCTTGCCGTGGCATCGATAAATACACTGTTTTCATACCGGCCCGAAACAACATTTCCGGAGAATTCTCCGAAGTCAGCCCTGACGGCGTTGGCTTCAAGCTGATCCTTCCAGGTTCCGGCATTAATTCCATCTTCGGATAAAATCATTCTTCTTGTATTTATAAGGCCGCATATTTTCAGCTCAATCCTCCGGGATAAAAGGTTTCTTTCCTGTTCATGGATCATTTCAAGCAGCCTGGTACCGATAGATCCGGTACCGGCCATAAAAATGTTCAGCCTTCTTATTTCGCTGCTGAAGAGTGCCTGGTGCAATACCCGGAGCGTTTTTCTGAGATCATTTTCATTTACCACAAATGAGATGTTAAGCTCGGAACTGCCCTGTGAAATGGCCTTGATATTTATGCCGTTTCTGCCCAGCGGCGTGAAGACTTTTGCTGCCACACCGGGAACATGTCGCATATTCTCTCCCACTACAGCAACTATTGCGAGGTTATCCTCACTGTATATTGAGGAAATAAGTCCGGACGATAATTCATAGGCAAATGTTTCCTGCAATATCCTTATTGCCACCGAAGAATTTTCCTTCTTCACTGCAACACAGATTGACTGTTCTGAAGAGGCCTGGCTGATGAGAATAATGTTGATGTTATTCTGGGAAAGGGACCCGAACATACGGGCGGAGATTCCGGCAACTCCCACCATACCGCTGCCTTCGACGTTTATAAGACTGATGTCTCGCAGTGAAGTGATACCGCGTATGACGCCGTTTCCGCGGGCGGAATCGATGCTGATCAATGTGCCCGGGTGGTCCGGATTAAACGTATTTTTTACAAGAACCGGAATTTTCTTCATCATTGCCGGATAGAGGGAAAGAGGGAAAAGTATCTTTGCACCGAAATGAGAAAGTTCCATAGCCTCGGGGTATGAAAGCATTTCGATACTTCTTGCTTCAGGCACAAGAGCAGGGTCGGCTGTCATAACGCCGTCGGCATCAGACCATATTTCAACGCATGAGGCTTCAACAGCTGCGGCAATTATTGTGGCGGTATAATCCGATCCGCTTCGTCCCAGCGTTGTAGTCTGCCCCCTGGAATCCGATGCTATAAACCCGGTGATTACCTTTAATCCGCTATTCTTTCCGAAGCAGTCCCTTATGAGGCTGAAAGTGACATCCAGATCAACCCTGGCCTTTCCGAAATCAGAGTTTGTTCTGATAATTTCCCTGGCATCCACATATACAACGCCGGGAAAGAGTGGTTTCAGCGCTTCGCAGAGCAGGGCAGCGGACAATCTTTCGCCGAAACTAAGAATTATGTCGCAGGTACGCGGGGTAACCTCCGAAAGAATGGAAGCTCCGCGCGCTATGTCGGATAATTCATTACATAGAGACATTATCTCTGCCAGCATGCGCGGCTGTCGTTCCACCGGAAGAAGATCTCTTGCAACACCAAGATGCAGATCCTCAATCCACTTGATTATCTGTTCAGCTTCATGAGCGGATGAAGCAACCGAATCACAAACCATAAGCAATTTGCCCGTAACACCGCCCAGGGCAGAAACAACCACGGCAATATCTTCACCTTCACTTACTTTATTCCTGATTATTTCCGTCACCTTCCTGATTCTCGCTGCATCGGCAACTGAAGAACCTCCGAACTTGAGGATTTTCATAAACTTTTATATAAAATTTTACCTTACCATTTCCTTTATGTTGCAACACTCATTTCCTTCGACTGAGCCTTCCCTTTTCCTTCAGGAGAAGAGGAATGTGCACTCCTTTATGACCCGGGTACAGGATCTGCAAAAAAAAATCCATCCCCGGTTTCCGGGGATGGATTTTTCACTGTTATTCTGTCTCTTTATTTACACAGCAGGACATCCCCGGTAAAATATTTTCCGGTTGTACCAGTGGTTGTGCCTGTGCCTGTAAAAATCATTTTCATCAATTAAACCGGAGGCAAATGTAAAATTTATTAATTAAAATACAAAAAATATTGAATCTTTTTTCTGAAAGATTAATCTATCTCTGACAAACAGGAACATAATTCCTGGTTCCGTATACATTTTTAAAAGCAGGCCTTATAATTCTTTTTGCAGAGAAGGTAAGCTCCTCGATCCGGTGTGCGCACCATCCTGCTATACGTGCCATGGCAAACAGCGGGGTATAGAGATCTTTCGAGATGCCTATGCATGAATAGACGAATCCTGAATAGAAATCGACATTAACGCAGACTGTTTTACCGTTTCCCTCACCTTTGAATTTTTTGAATACATCGGGCGTGATATCTTCAATAAGGCAGTAGAGTTCAAATTCATCGAGGCGCCCTGATTCACCTGCCAGGTCGCGTGCCTTTTCCCTGAGCAGTAGTGCCCGCGGGTCGGACACGGTATATACTGCATGTCCCACGCCATAAATTTTTCCCGAGTAATCGTTTGCTTCCTTTTTCAATATTCTGAGCAGGTAATTCTCCACTTCTTCGCGGTCTTTCCAGTCTTTCACATTTTCTTTTATGTTTTCCATCATCTCCAGGACTTTCAGGTTGGCGCCGCCGTGGAGAGGCCCTTTAAGCGATCCAATCGCTGCAGTTACAGCCGAGTAGATATCTGTTTCAGTCGAACTTGTAACCCTCATGGTGAAGGTAGAGTTGTTTCCTCCTCCGTGTTCGGCATGGAGCACAAGTGCAAGGTCAACCAGATCGGCCTGGAGCTGTGTATAGGCTTTATCCCCCTTAATGAGGTGAAGAAAGTTCTCGGCTGTGGTTATATCTGTCCGGGGATGCCGTATGGAGAGTGTTTTCCCGTGATATGCATGACGCAGGGCCTGATATGAATAAGCAATTATTGACGGGAATTTTGCAATCAGGTTTAGCGACTGGCGCACCATATTGCTAAGCGAGATATTATCAGGGTCATCATCCAGGGTATATAGTCCGAGCACCGATCTGGCAAGTATGTTCAGTACATCCCTGCCTTTGAGAGAAAGGATCATATTGTTTGTGAATGAATCGGGCAATGCCCTTAGTCCGGCCAGATATGCAGAGAATTCCCTGAGTTCAGACTCGGAGGGTAGTCTTCCTGCAAGCAGAAGGAAGACAGTCTCATCGAAACCATGCCTTTTCTCTTTCTGGAAACCGTGCGTGATATCGGAAATTTCGATGCCCCTGTAAAGAAGTTTTCCCGGCACAGGGATAACTTTTCCGTCCTTCTTCTCATAACCGACCACATCACCGATGTTTGTCAGTCCCACAAGAACGCCGGTCCTGTCGCTGTTTCGCAATCCTCTCTTTACATCATACTTTTCGAAAAGATCGTTGTCGATTGAACATGCACTGAGTACAGATTCTTCAAATTTTGTCAGAAATCCTTTTTCATCCATTTCTCTGATGTGATTACATTGATTTTATTATTTCACCGGCAAATTCCGAAGTTTTTAAAAGTGTCGCACCGTCCATAAGCCTGTGAAAGTCGTAGGTGACTTTTCCGGCAGATATTGCAGCCTCCAGTCCTTTGTATATCAATCCGGCAGCTTCATTCCATCCCATATACTCCAGCATCAGTGCGCCCGACAGGATAACCGAACCCGGATTTACCTTATCCTGCCCGGCGTATTTCGGAGCGGTTCCATGGGTTGCCTCAAAAACAGCATGGCCGGTTTCATAGTTTATGTTTGCACCCGGTGCAATGCCTATCCCGCCCACTATAGCAGCAAGAGCGTCGGAGATATAGTCGCCGTTAAGGTTTAATGTGGCAATCACCGAATAGTCGGCCGGGCGGGTAAGTATCTGCTGAAGAAAAGCGTCGGTGATGACATCCTTTATAATCACTTTGCCCTCTGTGACGGCACTGGTCAGTTCCTCTTCCGCTTTTTTCGTTCCGTATTTTTTCTCTGTTGACCGGTATTGTTCCCAGGTGAAAACATATTGTCCGAATTCTCTTTCGGCGAGCGAATATCCCCACTTCATAAAGGCACCCTCAGTGAACTTCATGATATTACCCTTGTGCACAAGGGTTACTGAAGTGAGTTTTCTTTCAATCGCAAACCTTATTGCCTGTCTTACAAGCCTTTCGGTGCCCTCAACCGAAACAGGCTTGACAGCAAAAGAAGACGATTCGGGAAATCTGACCTTACTGACACCCATCTCCGAAAGAAGAAAATTCTTAAACTTTTCCGTTGCCGGCTCTCCGGTCATGAATTCTATTCCGGCATAAATATCTTCAGTGTTTTCCCTGAAAATATGCATGTCAACCAGTTCCGGATGCCTGACAGGACTCGGAACACCTCTGAAATATCTCACGGGCCTGTAGCAGACATAAAGGTCGAGTTCCTGCCTGAGGGCGACATTGATGGAACGAATTCCCTCTCCTACAGGCGTTGTAAGAGGTCCCTTAATCCCGACCAGATTCTCCCTGAACGCCCTGACAGTATCCTCAGGAAGCCATTTTCCCGTTGTTCTGAATGCCTTTTCACCGGCAAGGACTTCCATCCACGAGATTCCTCTTTTGCCTGCATAGGCATTCCCAACAGCAGCGTCTATCACCCGCACTGCCGCCCGCCATATATCGGGACCTGTACCGTCACCCTCAATAAACGGGATTATCGGATTATCGGGCACAAGAAGCCGTCCTTTATCGTATGTTATTTTACCGGGATTCATATCTGCTCATTCTGTTATTTATACCTTCATTTAAAGTTTATAAGAAGTATCTTCATTAATCTCCTGCGTTTCCTGAAAAATCAATTATCTGATGTTTTGTTTCCTTATCACATTCAGAGCACTGCCTGCCCTGAACCATTCAATTTGCTTTTCGCTGTATGAATGCGCAAGGGGTATCTCGTCAGATGTACCGTCTGAATGTCTGAGTAAAAGGCGGAGAGTACTCCCGGGTGTCATTCCCGTTATTCCTGTAATATCAATACGGTCATCTTCCTTTATTTTCCCGTAGTCGTCCGGATATCTGAAAGTAAGCGCCAGAACTCCCTGTTTTTTGAGATTTGTCTCGTGGATTCTTGCGAACGATTTTGCCACAACGGCTCTGACACCGAGGAATCTTGCCTCCATGGCTGCATGTTCGCGAGATGACCCTTCCCCGAAATTTTCCTCAGCCACCACCACTGACCCTTTGCCCGTGTCGCGGTATTCTTTTGCCGCCTCATAAACCGGGGCATACTTTCCGGTAAGCTGATTCAGGACGCTGTTCTGTAAATTATTAAAAGCATTAACCGCTCCCATCATATAGTTCCGGGAAATATTTTCAAGATGTCCCCTGTACCGGAGCCATGGTCCGGCCATGGATATATGGTCGGTCGTGCATTTTCCCTTTGCTTTTATCAGGAGGCAGAGACCGGTGAAATCTTTGCCGTCCCATTCCGGGAAAGGTTTCAGAAGCTGAAGCCTTTCGGACTTTTCAGGAATTTTTATTTCGGTTTTTTCATCCGGTTTACTTTCGTCCGGCACCTTACCACCAACAAATTCTTTTGTTTCGGTTGTCAGTCTGGCCCTCAGAGGTTCTTCAAGCCTCACTTTTTCTCCCTCTTCATTAATAAGGGAATCCGTAAGAGGATTGAATGTGAGTTTTCCGGAGAAAGCGATAGCCATTGCCAGTTCGGGTGAGGTAACAAAGACGTGGGTGTTTGGGTTGCCGTCGGTCCGTCTTGCAAAATTCCGGTTGAAAGTGTGAACTATGGAATTCACCCTGTCGCTGCCGCCCGGATCCCTTTTCCATTGTCCGATGCAAGGGCCGCATGCACTTGCAAGTATTAAAGCGCCTGCCTCTCTGAATTTGTCCATAATACCACTCTTTTCAGCCATCTGCCGAACAAGCTCCGAGCCCGGAGAAATGATAATCCGGGTTTTGGGTCTAAGCTTCTTCGAGATGGCATCATTGATTACGGAGGCTGCCGCCGACAGGTCCTCATAGGATGAGTTTGTACACGAGCCTGCCAGTACCACCTCCACATTTTCGGGCCAGTTTTTTTCGGCGATTGTCTTCTTCATGGCATTTACCGGCGTGGCAATGTCGGGACTGAAAGGGCCGTTGATATGAGGTTCAAGATCTGAAAGGTTTATATCAACGATCCTGTCGAAGTATTTTTCCGGATCACTGTAAACCTCCGGGTCGGCTGTGAGATGATCCCTGTTGATGAAGGAGAGTTCCGCAATCTCTTCCCTGCCGGTTGCCACCAGGTATGCGGCCATTGACTGATCGAAGGGGAAGAGCGAGGATGTGGCACCTGTTTCTGCACCCATATTGCAGATTGTTGCCTTTCCGGTGCAGGAGAGTGAGGCGGCTCCTTCGCCGAAGTATTCGATAACACTGCCTGTGCCTCCTTTTACGGTAAGTATGCCTGCAAGTTTAAGAATCACATCCTTCGGAGTACTCCATCCCGATAGTTTACCTGTGAGCCTGACACCAATAATACCCGGCATCCTCAGTTCCCATGGCATGCCTGTCATGGCATCAACGGCATCGGCTCCGCCAACGCCTATTGCCAGCATTCCCAATCCGCCGGCATTTGGAGTGTGGGAATCTGTTCCGATCATCAGGCCGCCCGGGAATGCATAGTTCTCAAGGACAATCTGATGGATGATTCCCGTGCCGGGACCGTGAAAAGTGATCCCGTATTTCAGGCAGACCGAGGAAAGGAAATCATAAACCTCCCTGTTTTCCTCCTCTGCCTTTTTCAAATCTTCCCTGGCACCCTCTGATGCGATTATCAGATGGTCGCAATGAACCGAAGCCGGGATGTCAGAAGTTTTACTCCCTGAAAGCATAAACTGAAGCAGCGACATCTGGGCTGTGGCATCCTGCATTGCAAGGCGGTCGGGTCTGAGACCGGCATAAGCCGAGCCCCTTCCCGTGCTGGATAAATCTTCCTTTTCGTAAAGGTGGCTGAACAGAATCTTCTCAGTAAGAGTCAGGGGGCGGCCTGCTCTTTTCCTTATCTCCTTCATTTTACCGGGAAGGTCGTTATGAAATCCCCTTATAAACTCAATTCCCTTCATTATCCTTTCAAATGTTTCAGCTTCTTATCTGGCCGTTACCTTCGATGATCCACTTGTATGTTGTAAGTTCTTCGAGAGCCATAGGTCCGCGCGCATGCAGTTTCTGTGTGGATATACCTATCTCTGCCCCCAGACCGAACTGCGCTCCGTCGGTGAATGCAGTGGATGTATTTGAATAGAGAGCCGCAGCATCGACAAGGCTGAAGAATTTTTTGATATTTAACTGATCTTCAGATATTATGGCTTCGCTGTGTTTTGAACTGTATTTTGTAATATGATTTATTGCATCCTCAAAAGAGGAAACGGTTTTTACTGCCATTTTATACGAAAGAAACTCTGTTCCCCAGGATTCTCTTGTGGCGTGCTGAAGGAGGTGAGCAGGGTATTTGCCGTTAAGACTTTTGTAAGCCGGTTTATCGGCAAAAATAAGTACATTTTTATCCCTGCAGAGACTGACAAGGTATGGCAGGTCCGCGAGCCTTTTATCATGAATTATCAGGCAGTCCAATGCATTGCATACGCTTACTCTCCGCGTTTTGGCATTGGCAATAATTATTCTGCCTTTTTCCCTGTCGCCGTACTCATCAAAATATGTATGGCATATACCCGCCCCGGTTTCGATTACAGGCACCTTTGCGTTTTGCCGGACAAAGTCTATAAGCGAGCGACCTCCCCTGGGGATAATAAGATCGACATAATCGGAGGCTGAGAGCAGTTGAAGCGTTTCATTGTGTCCGGCAGGGAGAAGGGTGACACTGTTTTTGTCTATTCCTTCCTTTTCCAGGACGGTGCTGATAATATTTACAAGAGCGAGATTTGAATTTATGGCATCACTGCCGCCCTTCAGAATACAGGCGCTGCCCGCCTTGAAACAGAGTGAGAAAACGTCGAGAGTCACGTTCGGTCGCGCCTCATAAATAATTCCGATTAAACCGAACGGTACGCTTACTTTTGAAATCCGTAGTCCGTTGGGTCTTATTTTCGTATCCAGAACCCTCCCAAGGGGGGAAGGCAATGAGGCGACATTGCGCATGTCGGCCGTAATTCCCCTTATCCTCTCGTCGGTAAGAAGGAGCCTGTCGTACCGTGGATCACTCTCAGGCATTCTCATCAGGTCTTTCCGGTTCGCGGAAAGGATGAGAGGGATTTCCTTTTCGACAGCATCGGCAAGGGTCATCAGAATTTTATCTTTTACACCCTTTTCTGTCAGAATCAGTTTCCTGCCTGCCTCGGCGGCTTTCCTGAATAATGGTTTGCAATTCATTTTTTACGGTTTTCTCTCAGATGGCTGTTTCGACGCCGGATCTCTCATTAAGTACGAGGTAATGGTAATGGACAAGCGGTTTTGGGTTTTTTTTCCCGATGTTTTCCCTGGCTTTCTCCGAGTCGAATTCCGACTTGCCCAGCCCGAGCCAGTTACCCTCCTCATCTGCTATCCTGATTATATCACCTTTTTCAAAATATCCTTCTATTCTGGTGACTCCAACCAGCAGGAGGCTTGAGGCCTTTGGCCCCAGGAGAGCTTCCCTTGCTCCGGTGTTGACAAAGACACTACCCCTTGCAAAATGTTGTGAGTGTGCAATCCATTTCTTTACCCCGTTTCTTTTCTCCGGTGATGGTATAAAATGTGTGCAGGGCACCTCTTTTCCTCTTATAATGTCAGTTACTATTGAGTCGCGCAGGCCGTTTGCGATGAAAACGTTAATACCTTCTGAAGAGAGCTTTCTCGCGCTGCTGTATTTTGTGTGCATGCCCCCTCTTCCGAACTCCGACCTGAATGAAAATATATATTGTTCGATTCCTTTGGAGTCAGGCTCTATTTTTCTGATCAGTTCGGTGCCGTCGTCGCCCGGCAAGCCCGTGTAAATACCGTCAACGTTAGTAAGTATAAAAAGCGCGGAGCAATCCATCATTGACGAGATGAGGCATGAAAGTTCATCGTTGTCGGTGAACATCAGTTCATTGACAGAAATGGTATCATTTTCGTTAACAACAGGTATGACGTTGTTTTCAAGCATTGCCAGGATACAGTTTTTCATATTAAGGTAATGCCTGCGGTCCATAAAGCTTTCTTTGGTTGCGAGGACCTGACCGGCAGGTATACCGTATTTTCCGAAGAGATACTGATAGCTTCCCATCAGTTTTACCTGTCCGACAGCTGCAAGAATCTGTTTTGCTTCCACAATATTTGTTTTCCTGGAAGGAGTAATTTCAGCCCTTCCTGCCGCGACGGCTCCCGATGTGACAAGTATCACTTCTATGCCGTTGCGGTAAAGCGTTGCGATGTCTTCAACTATTCTTGAGATTCTCCATGTATTCAGGGAACCGTCGTCCATCGTCACAACATTGCTGCCGATTTTTACGGTAATACGCCGGAATTCTCTCTTTCTGTTTTTCAGTTCAACATTCATTTCAATTTTACCCGTTTACAAAATCAATCATATTTGAAAATTTTTCCCGCAAAATTAATATATTTTCTAAATATTTTATATCTTTTTCAGGATTATTCTTACAGTTTCGTTAAAGATTTATTTCCGCAACCATATTTTAAGTTTCCGGGCTCTCTGTTTTGGCATTTTTCACCGTATAGTGCTGAAGAGAGCCGGTGATTTTTCCTATTCATATCAAATTTTAACAGGTTTAATTTTAAACATGACAGTCTTATTCATGGCAATACGCATGTGCGCAAAAATTGCTACTTTTGCATAATGCCATAAGAAAATCTGTCCGTGGAAGATAAAGAGGACATAAAGAATTTAAAGAAAGGTGATGTTATATCATTCGACAATATTTTCCGGAAGTATAATCGAAAGGTATACTATTTTGCCAAGAGTTACCTTAAAGATAAAGATGAAGCTGAGGACGTTGTTCAGGATGTGTTTATGAACCTATGGAGATTCAGAGAGCAAATAAATGAATATAATGTTTTCAGCAGATATTTGTTTAAAATAACATTTAATGCAGTCTGCAGAAAATTCCGCAAAATGAGACCCGGCAACAAATCACTTGATAGCATTCTCGAAAGATTGGATCTGGAAGATAATTCAACTAACCTTGAAGTTGAATTTAACAACATTCTCGAAACGGTTAACCAACTTATAGCAAAAATGAGGTCCAGAGAAAAGGAAGTTTTCCTTCTATCCACTAATGAGCAACTTGATAATGATCAAATTGCCTCAAGGCTGGGGATTTCAAGAAAAAGTGTTGACAACTACCTGTCGAATGCAAAAACTTTCTTAAAAAAATCATTGACCGAAAGAGGCATACTTTATATTTTGTTTTTCTGGTTGTTCCTTTACTAGGCGATCCATCTAATCTTCTGAATAGCCGTCGTTTAAAAATAAAACAAAGATAAAGTATGTTTCACTTTATTATTTAGACTGAATCTAAATTAACAACAGAATCGGGAAGAATAAGTGAAACCTGGATATTAGTAATAAGAACTATGTTGTGAATTCATTTAAAGTGGGTTTTTAGAAATTAATTGGATAATCAAGGTTAGGTTAGATTATTTTAGGGGAATTGGGATAATCGAAGCTGTGGAGAGTATTATCCGCAGCTTCATTTTCCCCACAAAACGAGGCATAAAATTATGAAAAACAAAGAGATTATTGAACCTGAAAAACTAAGAAGTTACATAAAAGGTGAGGTCGAAGGAGAAAATTCAGCAGAACTAATTATGTGGTTTGCCAATCCTGAAATGGAGAAAGAGTTGAGAGAAAAGTTATTTACCCTCTGGGAAGAATTACCTCTGGATCCTGCGGTACAAAATTACGACAGCGAACATTTACTTGACAGAATTCATCATAAAATAAGAATTAAGGAAACACTCAGAAAGAAGCCTCCAAAGGAGATTTCTCTGTACAAACTGTTAAAGCTTGCAGCGACCTGGTTTATACCTCTGACAATCAGTTTTTTAATATACTACATCTACAAATCTCACATAGTAAATCTAAACTCATCTGTTGAAATATTCGCACCCTTCGGTACGAGAACAACATTTTATCTACCTGACGGATCTACCGGTATGCTTAACGGCGGGGCAACTTTAAAATTTCCTGCCAAATTCAGGAACAGAGTCCGGGAAGTAAATCTTACAGGCGAGGCTTATTTTGAAGTTTATTCCGACCGGAAAAAACCGTTTGTAGTAGCCACCAGAGAAATAGATATTAAGGCAACAGGAACTTCGTTTAATGTTAAAGCTTACGAAGATGAATCTACAATTGATGTGACCCTAAGGAGTGGAAAAGTGGAAATATTAAGCAGGAAAGATAAAACATACAAGAATATTGGAGTGCTAAAACCCAATGAATGCTTTTCCTATAACTCTGAATCCGGCACTTCTGTAATAAGTCGTGTTAACACTTCAGATAAACTTGCGTGGACAACCGGAAAACTTTTATTCAAATATGAGACATTCGACCAGGTTATTCGTAAGCTTAACCGCTGGTATAACGTTAACATTGTATTAATGAACGATGAACTCCGGTCTTTTACATATTACGGAACTTTCCAGGATGAGTCTCTCGACGAAGTACTTAAACTTCTGACACTTACCGCTCCTCTTGAATACATTGATGTCGACAGAGTGAAAAACCAGGATGGAACATTCGCAAAGAGAAAAATAGAAATATATTATAAGAAGAAATAAAACCCCAGTATTAACCCTAAAATTAAGATGCCTATGAAAGAAACTGAAACTTAAACCAACCGAAAAAATAAGGAAAGCGGTGGCACGCTCTCCTTATAATTCAGCAGTTACACAATTGCTTAAATCTAATTGTTATAACCTACTAAACCAAACAAATTTATGAAAAAATATTATTTATTTACAGGTTTTTATTTTAAAAAAATACTCTCCTGGAAAATCCTAAGAACAATGAGAAATACATTGCTGTTACTTTTTATAGTGGCCTTTCAGGCTTACGCAGATGATACTTTCTCTCAGAACACAAAACTCTCGCTGAATGCGACCAATGTCTCAGTAGCCAATATTCTTGAAGAAATCGAGAACAAAAGTGATTTCTATTTCCTTTATAATGCAAAACTTATTGAGAGTGAACGGAAAGTCAGTATCTCGGTTGAGGAAAAGAAAATATCAGAGATACTTGCTACGATATTTTCAGGTACAGGAATTAATTACGTAGTGTACAATAAGCAGATTATTCTGGTACCAGGTAATTCAGCCGGACTTTCTGAGGCTTTACAGCAGCTTAAAATAACCGGGACTGTTGCCGACAAGGCAGGTAATCCGCTTCCTGGAGTCAATGTAATTGTAACAGGGACTGCCATTGGAACTGTTACTGACGCTTCAGGCAAATACAGCATTGATGTCCAGGGCAGTTCACGGAGCCTTACTTTCAGGTTCGTAGGTATGGAAACACAGGAAATCACAATCGCTAACAGAACGGTTATTGATGTCGTTATGGAAGATCAAATGATTGGTCTTAATGAAGTCGTTGTTACTGCTCTAGGCATAAAACGTGAAGAAAAGGCACTTGGATATGCCGTGCAAAAAGTAGGAGGGGAAACACTGCAGAAAGTTGTTGGAACTGAAGTAGGTACATCACTTACAGGGAAAGTGGCCGGAGTCTTAGTACAGAACCCGACCGATTTTAACGTTCAACCAACAATTCAGGTTCGCGGAGAGAATCCCCTAATCGTAATTGACGGAGTTGCATATGCGAATAAGAAAATAAATGATCTTGCAGCAGAGGATATCGAATCGCTTGAAGTACTGAAAGGAGCTTCAGCCTCTGCTCTTTATGGATTCCGAGGTCAGAATGGTGCCATCCTGATAACAACCAAAAACGGGAATACTGAAAAAATGGGTGTAACCGTAAATGCCATATCAAACACCTTATTTTCTGCCGGGTTTCTAGCCATTCCGGAAAAACAAAGTGTCTATGGGCGAGGTTCTGCAAATATTTATGATATTAACTCAGATAACTCATGGGGAACCTTTATGGATGGAACTGTCAGAACCCAATGGGATCCAAAAGCAAAAGTCTTCAGAGATTATGAATACCTCCCGGTAGGAAAAAACAACTTTAAGAACTTTCTGGAACCCGGATATGTTACAACCAACAGTCTGAATGTCGCTTTCAGAAACAAACAGGTTGCCCTGAGGAGTTCACTTGTATTTGTTGAGAACAAAGGCCAATATCCGAATTCCAGGCTTAACAAATACACCTATACCCTAGGTGCAGACATAAACCTTGACAAATTCAAACTGGTTTCTAATATGGCATATTCCAAAAGATATTCCCCAAATATGGGTTCAAATGGTTATACCTCCTATGATCCTATGTATACACTCCTGATATGGTCTTCTGCAGATTTCAATATTCTTGATTATAAGAATAATTATTGGATTAAACCGGGAGAAATACAGAATAATCATTTTGGTTACAATTTGACCAATAATTCATATTCAGGGAAAAATCAAAACAACCCTTATTTCGACCGTTGGGAAAGAATAAATGAAGTATCACGTGATATTTTTAATGCCGATCTGACAACAAGCTATAACATAACTGACTGGTTGACTGTAATGCTCCGTACAGGTATCGATTTTTACATTGATCGCGGAGAACTAAGAATATCAAAGGGTTCTTATACATCTGCAGGAAATACAGGCATCCCAGGAATTCCATATCCATGGGGCGAAAGCACAAAAGGATCTTATATGGTGGGTCAGACCATGGGTTACAGCATAAACAGTGATTTTTTACTGACTGGTAAAAAAACCCTCATTGATAAATTGGATCTCGAATATATTGCAGGCGGAACAATCTTCTATGACAGGAATGACAATATAAATGCCAAAACTATGGGAGGTTTATCCATCCCCGGTTACTTCTCTCTTAATGCATCCGTAAATCCTGCTGCCGTGGCCGAAAGCACAACTGGCAGGCAGGTAAATTCATTGTTCGGCCGTTTGGCTTTATCATGGAATAATCTGATGTATCTTGATGTGACCAGTCGCGAGGACTGGGTTTCCATGCTGGCAAATCCCGAGGTACCAAAATCCGACAGATCATATAATTATCCTTCCTTCTCGGGCAGTTTTATTGCTTCAGAACTGCTGCCAGAGTCGACGCGAAGCTGGCTGAACCTGTTAAAGATCAGGGGCTCATGGACACAATCAAAAACGGCACCTTCTCCCTACTCTATCAATAGTGTATTTACAGTTACTCCGAATACATGGAATACATTAAGCGGAGCTACGGCTCCAGGTGCACTTTACCTGAATGCATACAGCCCAAATTCAAATGCCACCTCAGAGGCAGGTATTCAAGGTATATTTCTTAACAGGCGAATTACGTTTGATGCGACGTATTATTCCAAACGCATATATGATATTCTGACATTGGGTCCTTTGACCTCAGCTTCCGGTTATTCGGGAATTTATTTGAATACTGATGAGGAAAGAAAACGCAGGGGTTGGGAAATTATGCTTTCAGGTACACCTGTCAAAAATACCAACCTGCAATGGGATGTCAGCTTTAACTGGTCTACCCATAAGGAAGTTTATGCAAAACTCGACTCACTCTATTCAACAAAGAAACCATGGATAAAAGTCGGTAACCGCACAGATGCCTATACGCTACAGGATTATCTCAGAGTCCCGGAAGGAGAGTATGCAGGCCAATTTATCTATAATTCCAGCGGAAGAATTATGAGGAGCAGTTATTATACTCTCTATGGATACAGCAATCCGGACTGGATATGGGGAGCAAACTCAACACTCAGGTATAAAAACTTAAGTCTTTATGTCTCCCTGGATGGGGTTGTTGGAGGGTTATTAAGCACACGGACTGAAAGTTATATGTGGCAATCAGGGGTACATCCGAAGTCCGTGACCCCTGAGCGCGAACTGGATGTAAAAACTCCCGGATCTATGAATTACCTCGGTAAGGGAGTTAAGGTTATATCAGGTACTGTAACTTTCGACATCAATGGGAATATAACCAGCGATACACGTCAATATGCGGAAAATGATATAGCAACAACCTACAAGCAGGCTGCAATCGATTTGCACAGTACAAGTGCATGGGGCGGAAGTCCTAATCCGAATGATGTATATTCAAGAACTTTTCTAAAAATGCGGGAAATTTCACTTACCTATACTGTTCCCAAAATGATATTGAGCAATTTCGGAGCAGGAGTCGTAAAGGAAGCTTCTGTCAGCTTTGTAGGACAAAATGTTTTCTTCTGGTCGAAAGACTGGAAATATTCGGATCCTGACGGAGGTAATGAGGATTTCGCCGATCCGTCAGTCAGATATCTTGGAGCAATTATTAAACTTTCATTTTAAATCTAAAACAATGAAAAAAACAATATACTTACTGACTTTAATTTCTCTGTTTATTGTATCCTCTTGCGATAAATTTGAAGAAATTAATACGGATCCCAATAAGACCACTAAGGTAACTTCTTCAATGTTGGCCACTCAAATACTGAAAGATACGTACAGATTCTGGAATCCGAACCCGAATGATTTTACCTCCGGAAATTTGTTTAATAAGCATATAACCATGCTTGAAACAAACCCAAACCCATATCAGTATTTTTATTCGTATTCCCCATATGGAAGCTTTGGCTCCTACAAAAGACTGACCGACCTGAAATATATGGTAAATTTCTCCAAAGCATCTACTTACGAACCGTCATACCAAGGACTCGCCCTTTTCCTTAAGGCATGGTACGGCTTCAGAGCGAGTCTGGACATGGGTGATGTTCCATATTCTGAAGCCGGGAAAGGAGCCGAAGGCATCACAAAGCCGAAGTATGATAAACAGGCAGATGTGTTCAACGCCGTTCTTAATGATCTTAAAGAAGCTGAATCTTTATTTGCAACTGGGGTAAACTTTGACGGTGATATAATGTACGGTGGAAATGTTGTAAAATGGCGTAGGCTGTGTAATGCCCTCCAGTTAAAGGTAATTCAGACGATGAGCAAAAAAGTCACTGCCGCGGATAAGGCAAGATTCGCTGAAATTGTATCGGCAGGCAATTTACTTACCGGAAACAGTGATAATTTTATGCTCGTTTACACTACCAACTCAAACGCTACATATCCTATGTACAATGGAGAAGAGCGAAGGAAATATACAGGTGTCTCAAAATTAGTCGTAGATGAATTGAAAAACCTTAATGACCGCCGGTTATTCTATTTTGCCGAGCCGGCAAAGGTTCTAATCGATGGTGGTGCTGCCGAATCAAGTTTTGACGCATATGACGGAGCACCCTCAGAATTAGCTGCTGACCAGCTGGCACTTAATAATGCAGCAGGAAAATACTCATTACTAAACAAGAGGTATCCCCTTTACATGAATGGAGATCCTATGCTTTATTTTACTTATTCGGAACAGTGTTTTATCATAGCAGAAGCAATAGAGGAGGGATGGCTTACCGGAAATGCACAGGAGTATTTTGAGAATGGGGTTAAAGCAATGTTAAGCTACTATATGAACCTGCCTAATACAGCTAATCACGTACATGGTATGGCAATAGACCAGACTTATATTAATAATTATTTTACTGGTGCAGCGGCTTATGCAACGGCAGGCTCCAAAGAGGATCGCCTTCATCAGATATGGATACAACGCTGGTTAATAGATTTCTTTCAGGGCAACGGAGGCAATTATCCACAGTTTCTTAGGACAGGGTACCCTGTCTATCCCCTGAACCCGGCCACAAGTTTAAACCCGGAGGACCCTGCAGTATACCCTAAACGGTGGATGTATCCCACTGATGAACAAACAAAGAATCCTGAAAACTACCTGAAGGCCATTAATGAACAGTACGGCGGTTTTGATGGTATAAACCAGGTTCCATGGTACCTTAAGTAATGATGAAATAAAATTACATATTTAAATTCTTCCAAAGAGAATTGGTTTTAACATATTAACAAACACTTTTCGATACAGACATGTTTGTGATGAAGTAATAAATACTTCATCACAAACTTTTTAAATCCCGTGGTAAATGAGTAAAACAGTAATCTGAAACAACCGTTACGTCTAATCTTATATCTTTAATTCTGATTTTACAAAAACAGCGAACCATTACCAGGATTATGTAACATTGTTTCTGTAAAATTAAAAAAGCTGTAAGCTGCCGGGATAAAAGAAAAAAAATATTTTACCACTGAGAATCCGGCAAGCCGGCTCTCAAGCCAGTACGCTACAAAGGGTGACTATATAATCAACAGGTAGATCTCTGTGCCCTCTGTGTGCTCTGTGGTGATAAATTCCTTATTGGTCATCAGCAAAGCTGAATTCAGTTTACAACATTCACCGGCTTTGCTTCAAGAAATGATTTTACATTATCAACAGCTATTTCCATAAGCCGCTGCCGTGCCTCAAATGTTGCCCATGCCACATGCGGGGTAATTATGCAGTTTTTTGCTTTCAGTAAAGGGTTATCTGGCCGTGGAGGCTCTTCAGAGAGAACGTCAAGGGCAGCACCGGCAATCATACCTTTATTAAGTGCATCGGCAAGATCGGACTCCACGATCAGAGGGCCCCGTGCACAGTTCACAAGAAGGGCTGAAGGTTTCATGATCCTGAGTCTGCTGATGTTTATCATGCCTTTTGTTTCGGGAGTGAGCGGACAATGAAGCGTTACAATGTCGCTTTCCCTCAGGAGATCCTCCAGCGAACAATTCCTGTATCCGGCAACTTCAGACACTACATTTACGGTCACATTCATTTCAAACGCAGAAGCAATCCTTGCGACCGCCCTTCCAATCCTTCCAAAACCAATAATACCGATTGTTTTTCCGGCAAGTTCGTTAAGAGGCTTCTCCCAGTAACAGAAGTCGGGGTTTGTGCTCCAACGGCCCTTGCCGATTTCTTCCGAAAATTTTCCCGGATAATTGTAGAACTCAAGTATAAGGGCAAAGGTATGCTGAGCCACCGACATGGTACTGTATGCAGGAACATTGGTCACAATTATATCTTTTTGTCGCGCATATTCAGCATCCACAACGTTAAAACCAGTGGCAAGAACGCCGATATATTTTAAATTGGGAAGCCTCCCGATAATGTCAGAAGTCAGAATCGTTTTATTGGTCAGCAATATCTCCGCACCTTCTGCCCTTTGAATTATGAGGTCATCAGGGGTACGGTCATAAATCTTTACTTCCCCGAGAGACTTCAGGGCATCCCACGAAAGATCACCGGGATTCAATGAGTAACCGTCGAGAACAACAATCTTCATATTTAATAAATTATCTTAATCCCGTAAATCAACGAACTAATTTTATTCACTTTAATGCCTGAATGACAGCAAAACAGGTTTTCAGAGTACCGGCATCTATTTTAACCAGGCTGTTTCCTTCGACGAACCCGGCTTTTATCCATTCAGGATTGTCAACTGATATCCGGTCTATTGAAAATCTTTTGTTATGTCCCCTGAGATCCAGAGTTGCCTCACCTCCGTTTGTGAACAGGACTACATAAACCTCTCCCTCTTTCGCCGCAAGATATGCTTCATTATCTTCCACATCCATCAACAGATCCATCCTGGGGACA
>ERZ795052.1022-NODE-1022-length-40042-cov-6.324555_pt1 | contig 40042 bp, 29 predicted proteins | sample MGYA00375136_ERZ795052 | MGnify/ENA primary metagenome ERZ795052 (study PRJEB30181, sample SAMN05720156) | activated sludge metagenome | isolation source: Anaerobic digester | place: Japan | collected 2015-05-26 ... | reverse complement strand
AGAGCTTCCGCCTGCAGAAAATAGGATTCCGAGGCAAGGAAAATGGCAGTCCCTTCGGTTGCGCCTGCAGAACCTGTTTTCTGCTTGTTGGCATCAACCCCGGCATCAGAGGAAATAAGTACCCAGTGGTAATTGGCAGCAACTGTGGTGTTGGGTTGAACAGTCAGGTCGCCGTCAGTTCCGAATTTGATGGATACCAGAGCACCGGATGGCGCAGAAGCAGGCGCAAACCACAGGGCTGTCAGCCTAGGATCAACTGTCAAGGAGAGTTTCCTGTGCATATAGGCATTCAGGGTATACTGGGTATTTGCACTTGTAATAACACCTGTATAGGATTTACCATAGGTGTTCCAGACCGGATTGGTTTTTCCGGAAGAGGCCGTATAACCAGGATTAATATATGCATTTGCCGTAAGAAATCCTCTGTTCGCAGTATTATCCATTAAAGCCTTCAGTGCGGCAACAGTCGTATCACCTGTCATCCTCATTACAAGCCTTAACTTAAGAGTATTTGCAAGCTTTCTCCAGTTGTCGAAGTTGCCTCCGAAGACAACATCAACCGAGTTTTTGAAGGAGTAGATTGCATTGGTTGAGGCATCAGATGCATTAACCTTGTTATAAAATACGTTGACAGCATTGGTAAGTCTTGCTATCAGGTCGAGGTAGATCTCTTTGTCGATGTCATATTTCGGAGTCAGGGTAACCTCTGGTTTACATGCTTCAGAATAAGGCACGTCGCCATAGGCATCTACCAGGTGTGAATAGTACCATGCGTCCACAACATCGGTAATGGCAGGATAAACGACATTATCCCCTGAATTATCACGGACAAACTTGTTATCTGTCAGCGGGCCGGTATAATAGCCATACAGGCTCATAAAAGAAGAGGTTATTTCATACTTCTTGGTAGTGTACCAGCCTGACCAACCGCCGGCATGAGCCCAGTAACCCATCCATGCTCCGAAGGTGGTCTTGAGAGGGTCCATGTCTTCGGCCCATGTTTTCAGAACACCCGGCAGTATAAGATCGGGTGTGGCCCTTGTGGCATCATTCGGGTTTTTGTTGACATCCAGCCATTTCTCACAACCGGCAAGCCCTGTTGCAGCCACTATAAGCAATGATATAATAAACTTTTTCATATTCTTTCTTTCTTAAAGTTAAACGATATTAGAAAGTAACTGTCAGGTTCAGACCATAAGACCTGGCAGCCGGAGTCTGGCCGCTGTCCGTTACACCCACTGCGTTCCCTGTTGTATTAGAGAACTCCGGGTCGGCGTATATATTGTTTTTGGGCACGAACCAGAAAAGATTCCTCCCAACAATACCCAGCTTAATTCCTTTTACGGTTTTGTTTACAGCCGCGAACACTGATGCAGGAACATCATAGGTTAGCGAAAGTTCACGTATCTTCCAGACGTCAGCGCTTACAACCGAGTAATAGCTGAGCGACCTCATTGTGTTCGTCCACCATGCAACACCGCCGTCCTGGGTGGTAATGTTTGTGTTGGAAACATATTCTGATGCATTATCATCATAGTAAACAGAATTGGGGAATACGAATCTCTCACGTCCGTTTGAAGCCGAAAGTTCGCCTATACCTGTAAAGAGAAGGTCAAAATACAGACCGGCGCGTATTACATGTCCACCGCGATAATCTGCGCTGGCTGCAAATGTGAAGTTCTTCCAGCTCAGGTTCGACTGTATACCGATAAGGTGTTTAGGTGAGGTCTGTCCGCGTTTAATAAGCAGCGGGTCAATTGAAGGGGTACCTGTTGTAGCGTCTACTATAACCCTTCCCTTCGGGTCGCGGTAGAACTGGCTTACCTTGATTGTAGGATAAGGCTCTCCTTTAATTGCATACTGGTAGTTCCCCAGAGAGATTTCGGTAAGGTCGCCGGCAAGTGAAACAACCCTGTTATACCAGTATGAATAATTGAAATTGAGATCCCATCTCCAGTTCATATTTGCAACGGGAGTAGTTTTAACTTCAACCTCAAGACCCCTGTTCAACATCTCCCCGGCATTGATTTTGGATTGGGAGTAACCGGTTGCATTTGATATATTCATGTCCACCGTCTGGTTTGTGGTGTTTGTCTGGTAGACTGTAAGGTTTGTTGAGAGACGGTTGCGAAGGAAGCTCAGGTCAATTCCAACCTCGGATGATGTCGTGAACTCCGGTTCAAGGTATCTGTTGTTAAGGCCATTGCCTACGGTATAGGCAGAAAGGCTTCCGAACGGGAAGTCAGAAGCCACACTGAAAATATTCTCCAGGGAATAGTTGTCAATGTTTATTGAACCTACCTTTGAGATACCACCCCTCAGTTTGGCGTAGGAAAGAACATCGGTTTTAAGTGAAGGTATCATTTCGGTAAGAATTATTGAAGCGTCCACGCCGGGGTAGAAAAATGACCATTTTGAAGGATCGAGGAGGCTGCTCCAGTCGTTTCTTCCCGAAACATGCAGGAAAGCGTAGTTCTTATAGCCTACTGTGACATCACCGAATACAGCCATGCTTCTGCTGTCGGACCAGCTTGAAGAGCCGCCAAGTTCGCCTACACGGTTTTTAACGTTAAAGAAGTCATTAATCTCAAGTGAAGCTGCTGATACTTCAGTTGATTTTGAATAACCCTGCCGTGTTGTTGCACCGGCAATAGCCCTGACTGAAATATCACTGAATTTTTTGTCGAATGTAAGAATGGCATCGTTTGTCCACCTCCATCCGAAGCCCTGTCCTGTTGTATATGATGACAGGATATGGGCCCGGCTGACTGAACGGCCATGCTCAGTATACATCAAGAGTCCGTATGGGCTGAATGTCCTTGAATAGTTTTTATACTCATAATAGTTGGTATTCGGAGCAATAGCTGTTCTGAGGTCAAGAGTCAGCCATTTGGTGATCTTCTGGCTAAGGGTAAGAACCCCGGTAATATAGTCGTTTCTTGCTTCGGTTCTGAGACGGTCGAGTTCCTCATAGGGATTGGGATAATAAGCATTGAAATAGTGGTCGATATCCGCCCAGTTTGTTACAGGATTACCGTCTGCATCAAATAGTTTTGCATTCCAGTTTTTGAAATCCGTAAGCGGGATATGCATCGGGGTGTTCATCACATTCCAGTAAACACCGGACCTTGATACGTCGCGTGTTCTCAGGGTGTAGTTAAAGTTAACCGTTGCTGTGAAACCCTTGTAGGTTTTGGATGCATTTATGCGGAATACATCTCTTCTTGCCTGGTCACCGGGAACAACACCTTTAATAAGTACATCCTGCACTGAGAGGAAGATTGTTCCGGTTTCATTGCCGGAAGAAAATGAGAGGTCGTTCTGAAGGGTAAGGCCGGTATCCCAGAATTTCCATTTCTCTCTTGGTTTGGCCGAGTAGGTTGTAAAGAGGGTGTCACCATTTTCGTCGGGCAGTCCGATCGGCACCCGTGAGCCATCGAACTCGGGACCCCAGCACTGGTTTTCAAATGGGTCATAAATAGGATTCCCAAACTCATCCGATGCTGAGCCTGAACCGAATCTCTCCTGCATTTTCGGGAAATAGGATACTTTCTCGAAGGTTGTGGTGTTGCTGAACTGGATAGTGGTTTTGTCCTTTGAGCCGCCCTTGGTGGTTACAATAATAACGCCGTTTGCGGCTTCTGAACCGTAAAGGGCAGCTGCATTTCCACCTTTAAGGATGTTCATACTCTCGATATCGTTGGGGTTGAGAGTTGAAAGGTAAGCCAGGTTTACGGGAACACCGTCGAGAACGAGCAGGGCCTGGTTATTACCAAGGAATGAACGGTTGCCCCTTAGAACCACTCTGACTGAAGGATCAACACTTGCGTTGACGGTGCTGATCTGAAGTCCGGCGACTTTTCCTGAAAGAGCTGAGGCAGCGTTGGTCATTTTTGCCTGGGTAAGCAGGTCTGATTCGACCTTTGTTACGGCAGCTCCCACCTCGGCAGCGTTTCTCTTGATACCGAAGGCAGATACAATAACTTCGTCCAGTCCGATCAGTTCCGACTGCAGTACAGCGTCGATAACTGAACGTCCGGCAATCTCGACCTCCTGTTTTTTCATACCTATATATGAAAATACAAGAGTGGTAGCATTCGCAGGTACAGTAATTGAATATTTACCGTTTGCGTCGGTTGCAGTACCTATTGTGGTACCTTTAACCTAAACGGTAACTCCGGGCACAGGCCCTTCACCCTCAACTGAGGAGGTTACCGTACCTGTAATGACTCTCGTCTGCTGTGCCAGTAGTGTGGTAACACTAACAACCAGCAAACCAATCAACAGTGCTAGTTTCTTCATACTGATTTAGTTTAAGGTTTTAGCTCAAATAGCGTCCAAATATATGTACTGTAATTTTTATTTCCAAATTCGTTTAACATATTTTTAACATTTAATAAGACAGGGCTTCCTGACATAGTCCGGATATCTTATATTCATGATTTTATTATAATTACATCAAACAATCTTGTAATTTCCAGGTACAGTAATGAATTTTCAGGTTAAGAGATATTTCTGTAAAATTAAAAACCGCCCCGTAATCCGGGGCGGTTTTTATTAATCAGCAAAAGGTTAAACTTACTTGCCGGATCTGTTGATTTTCTTTAACTTACCTGAAGTTTTATACTCCTTACTGACTGATTTGGTCCCGTCAAGAGTTATATCGGCCAACAGGTATGGATTAGGCAGGTAGCTGGAGTAAGTTTCAGCCAACCCTTTTTCATCCCCGGTATAATATATATCATATATTATCATCAATGCTGGAGAGTTGCCACAGTTATCCCATGTTCCGGCACCCTTTATTTCATAATCATAGTTATCACCATCATATTCTGTTGTATAGATATACTGTCTGGGTATTTCAACAGTTCCGTCATCGTTGATGTTTATGATACAGGTACCACCCTCTATGACCGTTTCGCCCCACCAGTCTTCGATAAAGGGAACGCTTATTCCGGTCATTTTCAGCGATGTGGCATTATTCACTTCTGTGGTTATAATGCTTTCATAATCATAGGCGTCATCGCCCGACCAGGATCCAGCCAGGTCGTTCATACCGTTCTGGAGAGGACAAAAAGGCTTAACCTTCACCTTAAAAACTTTTTCGGGCGAAGTGACTCCGCCTGCAGTTGTTTCAGTTACCTTAACCAGGGCCGTATCATTGGCAGGGAGTACGTTAAACAGCACTGTAGCGGTTTTTGTATCATTGCTTACCGATGAAACGGTGGCATTTACTGCGGTCCAGTTCCATTTGGATCCTGCGCGGTCGTATTTTACCTTAAAAGCGTATGATTTTGTCTGAAGCACAACTGATGGTCCTTCAGCGCTGATTACAACCGGTATCACGTTAGAGGCTTTGTAATTATCCTGATTTTCTTCAATATAGGTTTTGCCGCACCCGGCCAATAAAAGGCCCGGGATTATCAGGGCAGCTCCGATTGATATATTTTTCATTTTCATTAACATTTAATAGGTTCTGAAATATTATTTAAACCATCCGCCATTGGAATAATCCTGGCCGGCAACACCCTGTCCCGGACCAAAGGAATAATAATCCATCAGATTTACTTCAAGCTGCTGACCCGGAATGGGGAAATGCAGAGGGGTTCCGCTCTGAAGTTTATTGGCTTTTCTCATCGTAAAGAATTCAACTCCAACGCCACTGCAGAACAGTTCTATGTTCCTTTCGTAGAAAATAGCGTTTTCTATTTCAGTTGCATCAGCACTTACAGGGGCTAGTCCTCCACGCGTTACCCTTGTTCCTGAATTGATAATAGCTGCAGCAGCTGCCAGATCCGGACTCGATTTCTTTGAAAGGGCCTCTGCTTTTAACAGGTCGTTTTCAGCTTTGTAAAATACTGGGGCAGGTTCTGTCCATGTACTCAGGTAGGTGTCGCGTCTTTTAAAACGGTAACATGAAAAATGATAATAACCGCGTTCAACCCTGAAACCACATGAAGACATGTACTGAAAATCGGTAAAAATACGATCGTCGATTCCTGCCGTATGTGAAGTGACGGGAGTTGGTAAAATATTCCATGTATTTGCATCAACCCAGCGGGAAGGGAACCTTGAGTCCATCATATTTACTATCCTCATGTCGGTCATTCCCCATCCTGAATAGTTTGCATAGGTATGATATGATGTATACCATGTTATATCATCCATTTTCGGAGCGAAATCGTAAGTTAGCCCTTTGTTGGCATATGCAAGCACTTTTGCCCAGTCAACAGCATCATTTTCGGTCTTGTTTCTTGGTGAATATGACAGCAGCACTGCGGCTACCGTGTTGGCCAGTTCGCTGAGTTTTGTGTTTGTCATGACTATTCCCGGGACCCATGTGGTTGGGAGTTCAAATGTTTTGGCTGCACAAATTGCAATACATTTGTCGAGACATGCAACCGCGGTGTCTATAACCTCCTTGTAACCCGAAACAGGAACTGTCTCCGTGAGGTTTGTTGATTCAGTAACGATAAAAGCCTTATCAAAAAGAAGACCCACATAGCCCAGTGAAAGTCCCTGTACCAGATGGCCCACAGCCTGCACCATAGGAGTCTCATCGGTTCCATTGTCAGATGTTATGACCAGGTTGTCCTTTTTGATTTTACCAACAACCTCATTGGCAGATGAGAGTATTGAATAAAGCGTTTTGTAATAATTCTCTGTAATTACTGCATTTCCGTAGGATGGAGTATTATCCCAGGCTCTTCGCGGTTCATAACTGAAATCTCTCATAGCGGCGTTACCCCATGAGCATGTTCCTGCATCAGCGCCAACCCACAATGCCAGAGCCGGTCCGTCATAATTCTGAGTTATCATAAACCATGCATTGATTAGTGAACTGGCAACTCCTTTCACGTCGGAAGGGTTGCTAAATGCAGTTGCAAAATCAGGGTCATTCTCGTTCTTAACCTCCAGGCTTTCACATCCTGCAAGGATGAAAGCCGCAATAACAGAAAATATCAGAAAATATTTAATTGTCTTCATAGCACAATAATTTTCGTATTAGAATTTAATTTCAATTGAAGCTGAGTATGACCTGTAATTGGGATATCCCATAAAATCATATGAGAAATACTGAACGTTATTGGTAGTCATAACTTCCGGATCGTAACCTGTGTAATTTGTTACAGTCAACAGGTTTTTGCCGATTACTGAAACCTTAACTCCCTTTATCAGGTTATTGGCAAAGTTTTTAAAGAGAGAAGCCGGGAATGTATAGGAGAGTGAAGCCTCCCTGAGCTTTAAATAACTTCCATCCTCAACCCAGAAATCATTGAAATCATTTACATCATAAAAGACCTTGTAATATTCGATTGTTTTTTTCAGGTAATCAGGTTTACCGTACTGATCCATCATCCCATGTCTGTCATCTCTCGTAAGCCACTGTGCGGATTTATTGTAAATATCGCCTCCGTTTTTCCATTCCAGAAGAGCATAAAGACCGAATCCCTTATAGGTAAATGTATGGGTCATTCCAATCTTGAACTTTGGATTTGAATCTCCGATCTTTCCGTACCAGAGCTTTCCGTTTTCATCAAGTTTTTTGATGGGTGCTTCCGAAACAGTTCCTTCAGTGCCTTTTACGATCACATAACCATCGCTGTTTACGGTATAATTGTCGATATTGTCGCCTGGCTGAAGCTGTTCTTCCATTTCAGCAAGGCTTTTCAGGAATTTGTAACCGTACATAGCCCCAAGGGTTTCTCCTTCACGTATATAGAAACACTTGTTTGCTTCCTGTCCCTGCGGTCCGGTCTGGAATGGAGGAACATCGAGCTGAGTAATTTTTGTCCGGATGCGATCGAAAATAATGTTTATGTTATAATTAATTCCTTTTGTTTTAACAACCTGTGTATTCAGTGATGCCTCCCACACCTTTGAATTAAGGGACCCGGCATTCTGTACCTGGCTTGGCCATCCGCCGTACTGAACTGCCAGTGGTACGGTTATAATCTGATCTGAAGTATTTGTTTCAGACCTGGATATTTCAAAACTGAAACGGTTCAGGAAATCGATGTTAAGACCGAACTCCATCTCTTTTGAAAGAGAAGGTTTAAGTTTTGAGTTACCAAGTTGCAGTTTTGAAACATTTCCACCTGAAATCTGCATTACTTCATACTGATCGGCAAAACCCGGTCTTTGTCCTGCAGTTCCGTAGGCTGCTCTGAGTTTAAGCTCCTGTATACCCGGTAATTTCAGATCCTCTGAAAGACGGTAAGCACCCGACACTCTGTAATAGGGGTTCCATCTTGCATCTGCACCAAAAAGTGAGGAGCCGTCGTACCGTACCATGCCATCAAAGATGTAACGGTCTTTGTAATCAAGATAAAGTATGCCGAAATAGTTTTTGGCAAGAATGGCATTCATATAACTTGTAATGGATTTGTTTCCTGAAATGGCATCAAAAGATGGCACCCCTTTTAACGAGAAATCATAACCGGTAGTTGTAGTGCTTTCGTAAGTGGATTTTTCAAAAAGGTAGCTTGCCTTTGCTCTTACGTTGAAGTCACCAAATTTTTTGCTGTAATTGGCAGTAATCTGCGCGTTTCTTGAGAAAAGAGTTGAACTGGAAATCTGAAGATATCCCTGCGAATATACAGCCTGTCCGCCAGACCTTGTGTAAGTGTCATAAGGAGAATAACTACGGTAAGTAGCGGGAGTATATTCAAAAGCATATTTTGCTTCGAAGTTCAGGGAACTTGTCATATTGTATTTTAACTGGTACGTCCCAAGTATCCTGTTTCTTATATTCAGATCCTCAAGTTTCCAGACATTGTAAAGCGGGTTTTCCTGTTCGGCCTGCCATACATTCGGAATGAAAAGATAAGGCTGTCCGTCAGGGTTGGGGAATTTAAGATCTGCATCAGGTTCAAGAAGCAGAATATTGAAGAAAATTCCGCCGTTATAAGCATCTTCACCTCCAGGGTCCTGTGTTGTTGATCTTACATAAAGGTTACTTGCTGATACTGAAAGTTTCGGCGAAATCTTATGGTCAACATTCAGTCTGAAGCTGTTTCTCTTGTAACCTGTTGTTTCAACAAGCAACCCGGACTGCACGTTATTTTCGAAGGAAACCAGAAAATTGGTTTTCCCCAGATTTGATCCTACTGAAAGATAATTTGTATAGAAATTATTCCCGGCGAACATATCTCCTTCATGATCGTATAAGGTCATGTAAGGATTATCCATGTAGTGGTCTGATTCATAATAACGCGTTCCGGTAATTCCACCCTCGCTGGCATGATAACCTGCCGGGTATGTTACACCGGCATATTTTGTATACGAATAATTTTCGTAGTCATTTGCCAGGACAAATGCATGATGAGTAGCAAGATCATATTTTTTTGCAAGTTGGTTAAGCCCATATTCGTTTCTGAATATCACTTCGGTTCTTCCTTCTCCCAGGTTAGATCCGCGCCTTGTTGTTACGGCAATAATTCCGTTTCCTGCCCGGGAACCGTAAAGTGCTGCAGCAGAGGCACCTTTAACAACTTCAATTGATTCTATATCATCAACATTTATGTCCGCAAGCGTTCCCTCCATAATTGCACCGTCAAGCAATATCAGAGGATCCTGCGAACCTGAAATCTGTGTGGCTCCACGGACAAGTATTGTTGATGACCGGCCAGGTGCACCTGATGGATTTACAACTGTAAGTCCGGCAACCTTACCCTGAAGAGCTGTGGAAGCAGAACCTGCTGTAACTTCTTTCAGTTTGTCGGCATCAACTTTTTCAACCGCAACAGCCATTTTTTTACGTGGGGTTCCGGCTGCGACACCTGTAACAATAATTTCATCCAGGTTCATGACGTCCTGTTCCATCAACACATCTACTGAATTCTTTCCTGCAATATCCACTTCCTTGACCTTCATACCAATAAATGTAAAAACAAGAGTTCTGGCATTTGCAGGTACATTCAGTGTGAATTTACCATTAATATCCGTATAGGTGCCGATAGTTGTGCCTGGCACCGTGACAGATACACCGGGTAGAGCCCCTTCGCCTTCAACCGCAGAGGTAACCGTACCCGTAATAACGCGTGTTTGCTGAGAAAAAAGTGTGATAACACTTAATGACAGTAAACCAATCAACAAAGACAATTTCTTCATAATGATTTAGTTTAAGGTTTAGCTAATTTGGAACAAATATACAAAATATTCTGCTGAAACGAAAAATTCTTACATTGAAAAGTTTTATGATTGAAGAATGGCACGATATCCTTCCGGAAATTGCCGGTTTCAGTAAAGATTAATATTATTAACCTCTCTCAGGGCCGGATATACTTTGCCGAATTGCAAATTTCCCTGTAAACCTCCTCTCCCGCCAGCCTGGTCAGAGCTCCCTCAAGAAACTCATAAAGGGCAATACCTTCCTTTCTACCCTTTTCTCTCCCGGCAAAACAGATTGGCCACTCTTCCACATTTATTGCTGTAAAATCACTATATCGCGTCACCCTTACAGGGAAAAGATGACATGAGAGTGGTTTTCTGAATGAAATCTTTCCCTCCTCCCATGCCTTTTCAATGGCACATTTGAGAATGCCGTCATCAACGAACGAATAGGCACACTCCTCTCCTTCAATCAGGGGAGTAACATGCTCTCCTTCAATATCTATTGTGCTTGTGCCGTATAATTCAACCGAATGCCGCCCTTTCTCAGTCAAATACGGCAGAACGGCCGGTCTGATTTTTTCCAGGATATCCACTTCCTCAACGGTAAGGGGCGCCCCTGCATCGCCGTACCGGCAGCAGTTTCCCCGGCACTCCTGCAGATCACAGCAGAATTTCTTCTCAAGCAGATCGGAACTGATGATGTATTTACCTATCCGGATCACACTTTTGATTCAAAGATGTTAGTTACCACCTCCGGCTGTTAAACCAATACTTTACCTGTCATCTCCGGCGGAATGCCGATTCCCATTATGGTGAGTATTGTCGGAGCCACATCGGCAAGAATACCCTGGTTAATTTTCTTATAATCTTCGCTCACCAGTATCACCGGTACGGGGTTAAGTGAATGTGCCGTATTCGGAGTACCGTCGGGGTTGACAGCCATATCGGCATTCCCGTGGTCGCTGATGATTATCACATCATAACCGTTTGCTCTGGCGGCATTCACAACCTGGCCTGCACAGTCGTCAACAGTAGCCACTGCCTTCTCTATGGCAGGGTAAACTCCTGTATGACCAACCATATCACCGTTGGCAAAATTGAGACAGATAAAGTCAAATTTCTTTTTGTTTATTTCGGCGATCACGGCATCTTTAACCTCATAGGCGCTCATCTCGGGTTTAAGATCGTATGTGGGCACCTTGGGTGAAGGTATGAGAATTCTCTCCTCGCCAGGAAAGACCTCTTCACGGCCGCCCGAGAAGAAGAATGTTACATGGGCATATTTTTCCGTCTCGGCTATCCGAAGCTGTTTCAGTCCGGCAGCTCCGAGTACCTGGCCGAGGGTGTTTTCAACATTGTCTTTCGGATAGATTATATGCAGCCCTTCAAAAGTAGCATCATAGGGAGTCATGGTGCAATAGTATAGGGGGATAGTTTTCATGCCTGCCTCGGGCATATCCTTCTGAGTCAGCACTATTGTCAGTTCCCTTGCCCTGTCGTTGCGGAAATTGAAAAATATCACAACGTCCCCTTCCTGCAGTGTACCGACAGGTTTGCCGGAGTTGTCGGTTACAACAACGGGTTTCATAAACTCATCCGTAACTCCTTCGTCGTAAGATTCCTGCATTGCCGCAAGGATATCGGTCGTTTTCTTCCCTTTGCCGTAAACGATCAGATCGTATGCTTCCTTTATCCTCTCCCATCTTTTGTCGCGGTCCATTGCGTAATACCTTCCCACAAAAGAGGCGACCTTGCCGTTCGACTTTTTCAGATGTTCAAGAAGGTTCCTCATATATCCTATGCCGCTGCGGGGGTCGGTATCGCGGCCGTCGCCGAAACCATGAATAAAAACGTTCTTCAGACCGTAATCGAGGGTCATGTCGCAAAGGTAATAAAGGTGTTTATCGAGCGAATGCACCCCGCCGTCTGACAGGAGCCCGAAGAAATGGACCTGTTTATTGTTGTCCCTTGCATACGAAAAGGCTTCGGTGAGCACCCTGTTTTTTCTGATTTCGCCTGTTTTACATTCTATGTTAATTTTTACAAGGTCCTGGTAAACTATTTTACCTGCCCCGATGTTCAGATGCCCTACCTCGGAGTTACCCATCTGGCCGTCGGGCAGGCCGACATTTTCTCCCGAGGCCTGCAGTATTGAATGAGGATATTTTTCATTAATGGCGTCGAGATTTGGTGTAGGTGTGACGGCTATCACATCGGCTTTTGACCCGTCGCCGATTCCCCATCCGTCGAGTATCATCAGAAGTACTTTCTTTTTAATCATTGCATTATTATTTCAGATAGATAAATCAAAGAGTGCAAAAATAGTTAAAACCGGCAAGAATCAGCCGGGCAGATGATTTTTGTCGTTAAATTTATCTTAGCACCTTAACTTTTATGCTGAATTCCTTTTCATCGCAGGTTTTTTCATAGGCGATATCCCTGCCAACGTAGTTGTTCCACTCATCTTCGGTGAAGTTCCTTGAGAGAAGTCCGCACACGTTTACAGCGAGAAGACCTGCATCGGTTGGCCTGCCCAGGAGGTTTGTACCTCCACCGGCGGTGCCGGTGACAACAAGCTGCCCGTCGGGACTGAATTCGACCGCAACCACCAGATCGTCATTATCCCTGAACTCAAGCGGGAGTGCTTTCAGGTCGTTCATATCCCATATTTTAAGGGAGCCGTCCGACGATGAAGTTGCCATCTGTGCCAGGATCTTGTTGAACCTGATATTACCTATTTCCGATTCATGTGCATATATTTCGTCAATCTTGTTTCTCGCTGTCACATCCCAGAATTCGACCAGGCCGTTGTCATATCCGACAGCCAGTATGTTTTCGCCCGGGCGGAAGCGTATCGATTTTATTGATCTGCCGGGTGTTTCAATCCGCATTGTCTCCCGGTTTTCCGATGCATTCCATATCAGGGCCCTGCCGTCATCCGCGAGGCCTGCCAGGTAGGAGTCTCCCGATGAGATGTCGATGGAAGTGATTTTGACATCTCCCGAGCCGATCTCCCCGCATGTACGGGCGGCAAGATCCCATTTAAGGAGCTTCCCGTCGAGTGCTGCGGAATAGAGTGTTTTGCCGTCGTATGAAAAAACAAGGGATTTGATTTTACCGGTATGGCCCTTCAGTTCGTATTGTATAGCCGAAGGATCTTTAACAGGAATCATCTTTATGACCGAATTATCCATTCCGCATGCCAGCCATCCGGCGTCAGGGCTTACGCTAAGAACTTCGGCGATGCCGGATCCGGAATACACAACCTGGAGGTTCTGCTCACGGCTGCCCGTATCCCATTTAAGTATTTTACCGTCTTCACCTGAGGTAAAGAACTGGTTTTTCCCGGGCACGAATGCCACGCTTCTGATTGCTCCGTCATGACCCTTAAATACCTTATAATTTATACTGCCGTAATCTTTAGCCACCTTGTATAGGCCCATGTAGATGTCGGGGTCGTTCCTGCTGCCACCGAACCTGTTGTTGAAAAGCCAGGCCTGGTAAGCGAGCAGTGTCTGAAGGTCCCTGAGTCCCGTCATCTGAACCGATCTGAGGGCCATCGCCTTTGCAGTGGAGAGCATCCTCTTTGCTGCCTCCTCCTGTTTCTGCTGCAATGCCTTCAATTCATTTTCCCTGCTTTCAGCAAGCTCCGATCTGAACGAATCTGCAACGGCTTCAGTATTTTTTCTCAGGATTCTCTCTTTTTCGGCTCCTGCAACTGCCTGCATCCGAAGCGAAAATTCAGTTTCTTTCTGCTTTAACGCATCCTCACCTAATCTCTTTGCGTTCCGGGCGATTGAATCAGCCACAAGAAAATCTTTTAGAAGGACAAGGCTTACAGAGTCGGATTTATCCTGCATGATTTCGGCTTCCGAGAGGGCTCTCTCTGCTTTATATTTCCCGGCGATAAAAATTCCGAGAATACCCAGGGTGATGATGAACCCCAGCCCCAGTCCCAGTCCGAAAATTCTTCTTTTCTTCGATTTTTTCTTTTTTGTTTTCTCTCTTTTCTCTTCCTCCTCCCTAAACTGCTTTTCGCTTGCCCGGAGATATACCATGGCTCTTTCGAATGCCGGATCATGGGTAACAGCCCACTGAAGTACGGGTTTTTCCCTGGCTGCCCAATCGGTAAACTGTCTGAGCTCGGGCTGCTTCAACAGGCCCGTTTTCCCCTGGTGATAGAGTGAAGCCAGCGCTGCAAGATGCTTATATGTTCTTACTGAATTATCCTCTTCATCAGCCCAGGTCCTGCATCTGCTCCAGTTTTCCGGGAGAACATTGTACCTTATGTCTATTATTGTGTTGAGGTCGTTGTTCAGGTCGCCCTGATAATATATCAGGTTTGCTTCATCGTCCGAGAGTTTCTTCACAACTTCTGCAAGCTTTTCGGGGCTGCAGCCTGCAACTTCGATTATATGTCCGAAAGTGCAGGGTTTTCTCCGGTACTCTCCGCGTGGTCCCTTTACCGTAAGCGACCTGAAAATTTTCTCACACAGGTATTTTTCATTTCTGTCGAGCCCTGAAAATATTTCTTCAGCATGTTTCTCAACCGATCCGGAAAATTTTCCGGTTTCTTCATAATCCTTTACCGAGAGAGCTTCAGAATGATCGCCGTTTTTCCGGAGGTTTGTCAGTATTTTTCTCAGTGTGTTCTGAATAACCGGCAGCTTTTCCGGTAAAGCGGAAGCCTCTCTTAAAAGAGTCTCTGTCAGCTCTTCATCAGCCTTTTTCCCGATAAGCCCGAGAGGCCGGAGAATTGCATCCCCAAGGTTCTCCCTGAGCAGCCCCTGTATAATAATACTGCTTCTGTTAATAATAACAGCCTCGGCAAAGTTGGGGAACTTTGTACAGTCGCTGATCCATTCCGAACTTATTACAACCGCTAGATAGATTCTTCCATTTTCACTGTTTATGCTGTTCAGAAGGAGGTTCACAAAAGCTTCTGATTCTTCTTCTGGAGTTGACCCGGCACCCGCCCGGCTGAACCTGAAAATCTGTTCAAACTGGTCTGCCACCAAAAGCAGCTTTTCATCCCCTCCGAGCAAACTTTCGGCTATTCTGGAGAGAGAACCCGGATTTTTTTTAAGAGTGTCCGCAAGGGTACTTGCCGGTCCTGCATCTGTTTTTTTCTCCTCTGCGAGTTTAACCAGTGCACCGGCGAGGCTGCCGACAGGATCTTTTCCGGGGCACAATGTCATAAATTTCCAGGTCCCCGGTGTTTTCATGAGAGCGGGTATGACACCGCAATTGATAACTGATGTCTTGCCTGAGCCCTCTGCACCTATTACTGCAACAAACCTGTTTTCAAGCAGCCTGTTCAGTATTTCGGATGTTTCCCTTTCCCGTCCGAAGAAAAGGGCAGCTTCATCCCTTCGGAAAGGTCTCATACCGGGGTATGGAATATTAGTCAGTGGTTGGATCTCTGTGACCATTGTTTTTTATTTTTCGGTTCCGGCAATATCTATCTAATCAGGTCTTTATTCAGTTTTTTCAGCCTCTTCTATCCGTTCAAGCAAATAATTTTCCCTGTCGGGGCAGGTCAGAATCATTTCCTCCAGCGCCCTGAAGGGTATTAAAAGAGTTTTTTCCTTCCCTTCCAAATTAACGGGCATCAGTAAATAATCAGTTTGAGAAGGCACTTCGGTTTTGGTGCTGGTTGTCCTTAAATCATTTTGATCGGATGTATTCACAAATCTTGTTTTACCTGCTAAAATCATAGCTTCTTCAGCCGGCAGGCCGGGTAATAATGTTTTTACCGCTTTCACCCTGTCGAAAACAAGGTTTTCATAATGATTATCTTTTTTCAGTGCTTCCAGATAAGATCTTAAACCGGCAGGAAGTCTTCCGGCAACCGAATTATAGATTCTGATATCTGTGCGGAATGCTGCCAGCGCCGCTTCTCCTGAAATCAGCAGCGAGGGATTGAAGAGCAGTGCGGAAAGAGAAAGTTTCAGATCATCACTTACAGGTCCATGGATACTTCTTAATGCACAGGCTTTTAGCCATTTACCCGAAAAAATGTAATCGCTGTCAAGAATATTAATTAACCATGAGGTTAAATCGCCGGGCATTACACGCTTTTTACATTCTTTTCCGGGTCTGGTTCTCTGTCCGGATAATTTATCTGCAATCTCTTTAATTCTGAGTATTTCGTCAAGGCGGAAAGAATAAATGTCGTAAGGGTCTGCAAATCCGGATCCTTTTTCCGTACCGGTAAGTATTGAAACGCTTTTGTCGCCTGCCTGGATAAGTCTTATCAGGTCGGGCAGTACCGAACGGCAGAAATGTATCTCTTCATTCAGAGCGCTGACCAGATCTTCATTGCCTGTATTCCGGATCATCTCCCCGGCCCCGAGGCAAAACCCGAGGCGTGAAGCTATGGCATAGGCGATATCGGTCACCTTTGCCCTTTCGCCTTCCGACAGGAATACTTTTCTGTCATTCAAAATTGAAGCGGCTCTCTTAAGGGCAGGTTTTGAATGGGAAAAAAGGCAGTTTAACAATATTTCGTTTGATTCCCTGCCCGGAAATCTACCTGCAAAAGTTGCAATCAGTGAAGTGGTTTTGATGTTCCCGGTTGAAGCAAGCAGCTTTTCCCTGATGCCTGCCAGGGCAATTTCACCGAAATATCCCAGAACGTTAAGGGCGTCATATTCAAGGCCCTCGATATCGAGGGCATCACATATTTCGGGGATCATTTCCCTGAACCTGAATTTTCCGGCGAGATACAATCCCGTCCGTCTTGTTTCCGTGTCATTGCTGCGAAGCAGCCTCAGCATATCGATTGCGGATGGTTCCCGTTCGCCTGCAAGAAGCAGATATGCCTCGAAACGCTTTTTCTCTGCCGCACCCTGTATTTCCTTCCTGCCAGCAGGCACCCTGCCATTTTTGATTTCCTCAAGCTCTGATGCTGTTACAGAAGCCTGTTGCCGTAATGCCTCATCCGGTCCGGTTCCGGCAGCTGCAGCGTAAAGTGCAGGTATCATGCTTACGTCATTGTTACCTCCTGCGTGGACGGCAAGTGCACTGAAGAAATGCCTGTTAGTGCATTCATTAAGTACTGAGAAGTCCCGTACAAGATGTCTGAATCTTGTCTTTCTGAACAGCATTTCGCCATAAAATCTGCCTTTCAGACCGGGATGAATTTCTCCCTGATCCGCCGGGCGAGGATTTCCGGCCTTGCTGTCTTCTGGCGCCAGGTCCTCTTTTTTCCGGTATTTTTTAAATATTGCCGGCACAGAAAATTTTAAAAATTATACACAAATATAGCAAATAACCGGCCAGCCCATGGGTCATACTTCACTCTACCCTGTTCATTTCAGCCAACACCCGGCCCTTCACTCAAAATGTTAATCAGAGAAGAGATATCCGGGTTATTTCCATCGGCGATAATATGGGCACGGCAATAAAAAGGTTCCCTTTCCTCCAGTTTATTTTTAATGAAATCGTCAAATTTTTCCGGGGGGATATTTTTAAGAAGGGGTCTCTTGTCAGACTCGTTTCTGACTCTTCTGCTTATCTCATCCGGTGTCACTTTCAGGTAAACGACTCTCCCTGTCTGAAGCATATAGGTCATGTTATCATGATGGCAGGGGGCACCTCCTCCGACTGAAACGACTGCCGGTGATGAAAGATTCAGTGACCGGAGAATTTCGGCTTCTCTGTTTCTGAAAAACTCTTCGCCGTATTCACTGAAAATTTCGGGTATTGATTTGCCTGTTCTTTTTTCAATCTCCTCGTCGAGGTCGATGAAATTCCAATTTTTCAGTGCTGCAAGTTTCCTGCCCACGGTGGTTTTACCGCTTCCCATGAAACCTGTTATGTAGATAATACCCGGCAATTATCAGAGTTCGAGTTTCATTTGTGCAGGGTCGCTGTTCTGGTCTTTTCCGGCACTCCTGGTGCGGTCATCTTCAGGTTCAGGCTGGCTTTCGGAGGGAGCCGCTTCTTTCTTAATTACAGGTTCGATTTCCTGGATATTCTCCACAACGTAATTTGTAAGTCGTTTTCCCTTTGCCTTGTAACTTTTCACACCGATGAATTTATCGACTTCCACAATCTCATTTTTCCTGTTTTTATTTTTTCCGCCGAAGCTGATTTCAAACCGGGGGTATTCCACTTCGGTAAGGCTGACAAGTTTTGAATCGGGGTGGTCGCCGATAAAGCTCACAGGCCGTTCGCTCTCCTCCGGCATGAATCTCTTAACGTAATAGAATTTCTGTTCCGCGTCCCAGTAGATTGCGGAGTATACTATTTCAGGCCTGAATCTTTCGAGCAGGAGGATATTATCCTCGTAATGGTTTGCAAGGTCGAAGTTTGAAGTGCGGAACTTACCGTCCCTGGTAACAACAAGGATCTTATCATCACCCGAGAATTCGCCGAGAAATCTGCCCCTTCCGTCGGCATTGAGGCGGAGCACGGAATCATCGAACCATATTTTCAGTCCGCCGAGTGTCGAGATTCCCTTCTCCTTCAGAACAACTTTCTGAACCGGGAGTTTTGTGACGATATTGCCCATTGATGTCTTTCCCTTGATGGCGAGGGTGCTGAAATCAAATTCTATCATGGCCTTTTTGAGCCTGGGCCGCGGTTTATGGAATACTTTTACCACCTCAGCCTCTCCGTTGGGATTTGCGCTGAGATACATTATCCTTGTTCCCGGTTTGCCTTTTGTAAGGTTATATTCCTTTTCGCGGGTAAGGCCTGTGATTGCGCATCTCTTGGCAAGCAGGGGTCCGTCCTTGCCATCCTGGTAAACAACATTGTAGATGGTTCTCTCGTCATTTCTGAGGAAAACGCCCGCGTAGATTATATCAGGTCCCACGAACACTTTTTCGGCGACCTTTGTTATCATATAGGATCCGTTGCGGCGTATTGTTATGATATCGTCTATGTCGGAACAGTCGCAGACAAATTCATCTTTTTTAAGTCCTGTCCCGATAAAGCCCTCCTGGTAATTTGCATACAGTTTTGCATTGACGGCCACAACCTTTGCCGCCTCGATTGAGTCGAAATTTCTTATTTCGGTTTTCCTGTCACGTCCCTTGCCGTATTTCTTTTTTATCTGGCGGAAATAGTTTACGGTATACGGAATAATATTTTTCAGGTGGTTTTTTACTTCTGTTATCTCACCTTCAATGCTCCTGATATGTTCGTCGGCTCTTTTAGAGTCGTATTTTGAGATCCTTTTGATTTTTATTTCTGTAAGTCTTATGATGTCCTCCTGTGTCACCTCCCTTGCGAGTTTGGGCTTGTAGGGTTCGAGTCCCCTGTCGATTGTTTCGATAACCGACTCCCAGGTGGTACAGTTTTCAATGTCGCGGTAAATCCTTTTTTCAATGAAGATTTTCTCGAGCGACATCATGTGCCACTCCTCGCGGAGTTCGTTCATCCTTATTTCGAGCTCCGATTTCAGGAGCTTCACGGTATGATCGACCGAATGGCGGAGCATTTCGCTCACTCCCATAAACGACGGCTTGTTGTCTGTTATCACGCAGGAATTGGGAGAGACCGAGTATTCGCAATCGGTAAAGGCATAGAGGGCGTCGATGGTTTTATCGGGTGAAATGCCCGGCATCAGGTGGATAACTATTTCGACATTTGCGGCGGTGTTGTCATCAATCCTTCTGATCTTTATTTTTCCCTTCTCACCGGCTTTTATAATTGAGTCGATAAGGGTGGAAGTGGTTTTGCCGTAAGGTATTTCGGTTATTACAAGCGTTTTCTTGTCCAGCTTCTCTATCTTTGCCCTGATCTTCACCATGCCGCCCCGCTGGCCGTCGTTGTATTTTGATACATCAATCATTCCGCCGGTCGGGAAATCGGGATATATTTCGAAATCCTTCCCTGTAAGGTAGTTTATTGCGGCGTCGATAAGCTCGTTAAAGTTATGCGGAAGTATCTTGGAGGCAAGCCCCACCGCAATTCCTTCAGTGCCAAGGGCAAGGAGCAGGGGGAATTTTACGGGAAGGGTTACAGGTTCCTTGTTACGGCCATCGTACGACAGTTTCCATTCTGTAGTCTTGGGATTAAAGACAACCTCGAGTGCGAACTTCGACAACCTTGCCTCGATATATCTTGGAGCTGCAGCGCCGTCGCCGGTAAGTATGTTTCCCCAGTTGCCCTGTGTGTCGACCAGGAGATCTTTCTGACCAAGCTGAACGAGAGCATCCCCGATTGAAACATCGCCGTGGGGGTGGAACTGCATGGTATGCCCGATTATATTGGCCACCTTGTTGAACCTGCCGTCGTCCATTCTTTTCATTGAATGGAGTATTCTCCTTTGTACAGGTTTAAGTCCGTCGAGCAGATGGGGGACGGCCCTTTCGAGGATCACGTAAGAAGCGTAATCGAGGAACCAGTCGCGGTACATTCCCGAAAGGGCTGTAACTGAATGAAGCGATACGGCCCCCGGTTCACCTTCAGTTAAGCCTTCACCTTCCCCGCCGGGCAGCATATCATCGTAAAGTTCTTCTTCCATAATTAAACCTCCCTGCTATTCCTCCGGTTCTTCATCAACAATATCTTCCTCAATTTTAAGATTTTCAATTATAAAATCCTGTCGTTCGGGCGTGTTTTTTCCCATGTAGAATTCGAGGAATCCGTTAAGAGAATCCTCCCTTCTCATTCTCACCGGTTCAAGCCGCATATCCTTTCCGATGAAATGTTTGAATTCATCGGGTGATATTTCCCCGAGACCCTTGAAGCGGGTAATCTCCGGATTCGGGCCAAGGGCTTCAACAGCCTTTCTGCGCTCCTCCTCGGTATAGCAGTACCGCGTCTCCTTCTTGTTTCTCACCCTGAAAAGCGGTGTCTGGAGAATATAGACATGACCTTTTCTTACAAGGTCGGGGAAGAACTGAAGGAAGAAGGTAAGCATCAGCAGCCTGATATGCATCCCGTCAACATCGGCATCGGTGGCTATTACTATATTGTTGTACCTGAGGTTTTCTATCCCGTCTTCAATGTTAAGGGCTGCCTGAAGGAGGTTGAATTCCTCATTCTCATAAACGATTTTTTTTGTAAGCCCGTAGGTATTGAGAGGTTTGCCGCGAAGGCTGAAAACAGCCTGGGTCTCCACATTCCTCGATTTGGTTATGGAGCCGCTGGCCGAATCACCCTCGGTGATGAAAAGCGTTGATTCGAGCTTGTTGGGCTCGTTCGAATTATAATGCACCCTGCAGTCGCGCAGCTTCTTGTTGTGGAGGCTCACTTTTTTAGCCCTGTCGCGGGCCAGTTTCTGTATTGATGAAATCGCCTTTCTCTCCTTTTCCGCATCCTGAATTTTTTTCAGGAGGATCCTGGCCGTTTCAGAGTTTTTATGGAGGTAATCGTCGAGATGTTTCTTGATGAACTCCATGATGAAATTTCTGACCGAAGGCCCTCCGGGAGCCATGTCCTTCGAACCCAGCTTTGTTTTTGTCTGTGATTCAAAAACCGGTTCTTCAATTTTAACGCTTATCGCGGCAATAATGCTCGACCGGATGTCGGAAGGGTCATAATCTTTCTTAAAAAACTCCCTGACGGTTTTCACAATGGCTTCCCTGAAAGCCGCCAGATGTGTGCCTCCCTGAGTTGTGTGCTGCCCGTTTACGAAGCTGTAATATTCCTCGCCGTACTGCAGTCCGTGCGTGAATGCCACTTCAATATCATCACCCGAGAGATGGATTATGGGGTAGAGCCCCTCCTTGTTCATATTTTCCGACAGCAGGTCGAGAAGTCCGTTTTTCGAAAAGAATCTGTTCCCGTTGAAGTTTATTACCAGCCCTGCATTAAGGTATACATAGTTTTTGAGCATGGTATCGACATACTCCGAGATGAAGTGGTAGTTCCCGAACAACTCAGGATCGGGATGGAAGATCACCTCAGTGCCATCTTCCTCGGTGCAGGGTTTAAGAGGTTCATCTTTTACAAGATTCCCGTTGCTGAACTCAAGGCTTTTGACTTTTCCTTCCCTGACGGATCTTATTATAAAACTGGAAGATAGTGCATTAACCGCCTTAACGCCAATCCCGTTCAACCCGACGGATTTTTTGAACACCTTCGAATCGTATTTTGCCCCGGTATTCATTTTTGAGACAGCATCGATAAGTTTACCCTGAGGTATTCCCCTCCCGTAATCTCTTACACGGACCACCCTTTCGTTGATGGTGACGTCGATCTTTTTACCGAAACCCATCATGTATTCATCAACGGCGTTATCCATTACCTCTTTCAGCAGGACATAAATGCCGTCATCCTGTGAGGAACCATCCCCCAGCTTGCCTATATACATGCCGGGCCTCAGCCTGATATGCTCCCTCCATTCGAGAGTCCTGATATGTTCTTCTGTATAGGATACAGACATCTCCCGTAAATTTTTGCGCAAATATAATCAATAAGAGCACCCTTATAATGCCATTTTTTTAACAATTCCGGGTAATTTATGACCAGATTATTAACTGTGAGGGAGATCCGTAAGCCGGGTGGTTTATAAATGGAGGCGATTAAAAGTCAGTTTATTCATTACCAGGTGTTTGATTCCTAATAAGTATCGCTGCAACTTTCAGGACACTTCTCCTGCTGTAGGAGTCGGTTCCCGTAAGGTCAAAATCCCATACCCAGTCCTCCCGGAGAGCGCCTTCCGGGAGGGGGGTCAACACAGTGGGTTCTGTTGTGGCTTCATCATCTTTGCCGAATGTAACTTCCTCATAATCTGTTATCAGAACAGATGTGTGTTTCTGAAGAAAGCGGACATGGGCCGAATGGATCTTTTCGCGCAGCTTATTAAACTCCTTTTCGTCGGCATCCGCTTTTTTTCGCAGGAACCTGACGGGAAGGACATCGAGCTGGCTCAGTATGTTGAGTGAAATGATCAGACCCGGATTATCGCCCGCACTGAACTCCGGGACATTTAAATCTCCGGGCGAACGCAGTTTGCGGTAAAAAGGCAGTCTGCCGGCTTTCTCCCACACTTCCCCTATCAGTCCTCCCGTGACATCTTTTTCAACAAGAGTAACATTTGCATGTCCGGCGACCTGCTTCTTCAGTTCGGGCGGATGTATAATATCAACGAGTGTCACCCCGATGCCCTTCTCGAGAATTTCCGCCAGCGGAAAGTCGAGCAGCCAGCCGCTTCCCAGGACGGTAACCTTTCCGGGTTTAACCCGTTCAACCACCTGCAGGATAAAACGCCTTGAATTTTCAAGGTGGCTGTCCCACATCCCCTTCTGCCTGGGATAGCGGCGTATCAGACCGTCGAGGTATGAATAATACCCAAGTCTGTGAAGTATTCTCTTAATCTCATCGGCGTTCACCTGCCCTGATTTTTTCCAGTTCTTTTGTAATTATTTTTCTGAAAGCCGCAGCAAGTTCATCCTGGTTTGAAGTCATGAATGACCCCGGGAAAACGGGGTCGAGAATCCTGACCGTTATTTTTGCCCCTGCTGCGAAGACTCCGGATTTCTTAGGAAGCAGTCTGCCCGTTCCGTCAATTACCACGGGTAAAACCGGTTTGTCGGTCATAAGGGCAAGCTCAAAGGCCCCTGTCTTGAAAAACCCTATGTTTCCGTCGGGCGATCTTGTGCCCTCGGGGAATATCATTATTGAGATGTTGTTGCGAAGGCACCGGGCGGCCGAATTTATCATCTCACCCCTGCTTTCCTTATTCCCCCTTTCCACAGGGATGTACCCTGCCATCCTCAGGTACCAGCCAAGAAACGGCACACGAAGGTTTTCAATCTTCGAAATCCATTTGAAACTGATAAATATCCTGTTCAGGACGAGAATATCCAGAATTGACTGGTGATTTGAAATTATGACGTAAGAGTTATTTCTGTTTATTTTATCCAGGCCTTCGGGCTTTATTCTTCCGCAGGGAAGAAAAGATGTAAGTATTCCGGAATGTATCAGGAGCCAGTAATGAAATACTTTTCGCCGGGTATCGAAAGGATAGGACAGGAACCATACCAGAAGCGATACCGGGAACAGTATCAGTGTGGTAAGGATTAATGCCAGCCAGACGAGAGCTGATATTATCTTATTCATATCAGAAGAAAAGTTTAATTGTCTCTTCAGGAAGGGTGAGGTCTGAACCGGAAAGTTTTTCTCTCATCTCCCGGTGGTCGTGTCGGCAGCCTATGAGTGTTTTGGCAAATAACGACAGCCTTTCGCTGCCGGCAATGCTGCATTTCCAGATAATGCCGTCTCTGACGCTCATTTCCAGAGTGTTGTGACTGCCGAGCGCATGGAAATTGCTTTTAAAGGTATAGGGAGGTGTGTAGCCGTAATTCCATTCCCAGGTCCGGTATCTTGAAGCGGCAAGGAGTTCCGCGTCTTCCTGCATGCCGATGTGCTTTATCACTTCCAGACCGTTTATGTTTCCGGCCACATATTTCAGAAGGGCTGCTGAAAAGGCATCGGGTGAATCAAACCTGTCGGTGAGATTACAGATATTGACAACCTGTGCCCTGTTTGATGCGACAGCTCCGGTGGTGTAGGCCTGCGACTCATCCCTCAGGAGCCGTTTCATTGTTTCCACCGACGACCTGAAAAGAAGTGTTCCGTGATGCAGCACGCGATCCCTGAATACATGTTCGGCATTTCCGGAGATCTTCAGACCGTCAACAGTAATATTGCTTTTGCCGGTCAGCTTTGCGGGTATTCCGATGCTGTTAAGAAATCCGATAACCGGTTTTGTGTTTAACTCAAAATCAACCTGCTTGCCTTCGGATGTATTCCGGATAAAAGTAAAATTGATATTGCCGTGGTCATGATAAACCGTTCCTCCTCCCGATATTCTGCGGATTACGGGTATATTAAGATTCTCTGCTTCAAAAATGTCAACTTCCCTGAAAATAACCTGGTGGCGGCCGACGACAACAGAGGGGTCATTTACATACAGCAGGAAATATTCTTCCCTGGTGTTATGAAGAAGATGATCTTCAAGGGCAAGGTTAAAAAACGGGTCGTGCGTATTCAGCAGGGCGCCTGACATGGTTATTAATCTTTTGCTCCGGCCGCAAACCAGTTGTTTTGAAGAAACTTTTTATCGGTTATGCCGTATAATAATATTATTCCCCATCCTGTAAGGGCGCCGAGCAGAGCTCCGGCCGCCACATCGCCGGGGTAATGGACTCCGAGATATATCCTGCTGTAGCTTACGAGAGCAGCCCAGAAGATAATCAATACTGTGTACCATCTTTTTCTTAAAAGCAGCAGGCTGAAGAGGGCGAACATGAATGAGTTGGATGCATGTGAAGAGACAAAGCCGTACATTCCGCCGCATTTGCCTTTAACCTGGTGAACCATCCCGGCAAGAGTAACCTCATGGCAGGGTCGCGGCCTCTTTACGGCATTCTTTACGGCAACCGAAAGCCTGTCGCTGAGTGTGAGGGCAAGGATGGCAAACAGAATTATCACGATTATCTTTCTGCCGTACTTTTTCCCGAGGAACCATAAGACGGCAATATAAAGAGGTGCCCAGGTAAGTTTTCCGCTTACCAGGTACATTACGGTATCGAAGAAGTCGTTGTTAAGTGAATTCAGAAAGAGAAACAGTTCCCTGTCGGCTTGTTCGAGCATGGCTTATGAGTTAAGTACTTTCCAGAGCATATCTTTCAGTCTGTCGAGCCCTTCGCCTGTTACGGAAGAAATAAAAACGCGCGGCAGGTCGGGCAGGTTTTTGCGCAGTTCGCCGGCAAGTTCCTCGTCGATGAGGTCTGTCTTTGTGATTGCCAGCACCCTTTTTTTATGAAGCAGTTCGGGGTTGAAACTTCCGAGTTCATGGAGGAGTATTTCATACTCCCTGTTAATGTCTCCCGAGTCGCAGGGTATCATGAAGAGGAGGACAGAATTTCGTTCAATATGTCTGAGGAACCTGTCGCCCAGACCCTTTCCCTCGTGGGCGCCTTCAATAATTCCGGGTATATCGGCCATCACGAATGATTTTCCTTCGCGGTAACTTACAATTCCGAGGTTAGGCACCAGTGTTGTGAAAGGGTAATCGGCAATTTTTGGTTTGGCGGCGGTGATCACTGAAAGAAGAGTTGACTTACCCGCATTCGGGAATCCCACCAGTCCGACGTCGGCGAGGATTTTCAGTTCGAGAATCACGGAAGCCTCTATTCCAGGTTCGCCGGGCTGGGCATAACGCGGAGTCTGGTTTGTGGATGATTTAAAATGAGTGTTTCCGAGACCTCCCCTTCCCCCCTTAAAGAGTATTTTCTCCTCGTTATGGCCGGTAATCTCCATAATAAAATCGCCTGTTTCGGCATCGCGCACGATTGTGCCTGGGGGGACTTCTATCACCGCATCTTTCCCGGAGGCACCGGTGCTCTGCTGGGCGCCTCCCGGCTCACCGTTGCCTGCAAAGACATGACGGTGGTATTTAAGATGGAGGAGTGTCCATAGCTGGTCGTTGCCTCTGAGGATTATATGGCCTCCCCTGCCTCCGTCGCCTCCGTCGGGTCCGCCTTTCGGGACAAATTTCTCCCTGCGCAGGTGCGCCGAGCCGGCGCCACCCTTGCCCGAGCGGCAGAAAATCCTGACATAATCGACAAAATTCGATTCAGCCATATTTTTAAAATAATTTGCCGCCCGTGCGGCGCTGTTGTGTTACCTGACCTGAAATACCCTGTCAGGTATATTTTTCAAGTTTTTCCGAGAGACGAAGGAAGATATCATCAATGTTTCCCACGCCGTTTACCGGTTCGTAGAGCCCCTTGTTCCTGCAGTATTCGATGATTGGCTCCGTTTTTTCGCGGTAAACATCAATTCTGTTCTCAATTACGGCGGGGTCCCTGTCATCGGGCCGGCCCGATTGTTCAGCCCTGAGAATCAGTCTTTTCACAAGTTCATCATGATCAACCTCCAGCACCAGCATGCAGTCAATCTTCATCCCCCTGTCGTTAAGCATTTTTTCAAGGGCGATTGTCTGCGCCACCGTTCTCGGGAAACCGTCATAAAGAAATCCCTTAAAGCCTTTGGCCCCGTCAATTTTAGCTGCAATCATTTCAATCACAACCTCATCGGGGACAAGTTCACCTTTCGCCATTATGGCACTCATTCTCTTTCCTATCTCCGTACCGGCTGCTATCTCAGCCCTGAGCATATCACCCGTTGAAAGATGAAGCAGATTGAACTTCTGCGCCAGCTTTACCGACTGTGTTCCCTTACCTGAACCCGGAGGTCCGAAAATCAAAAAATTTACCATCATTTTACAATATTATTTATTCAATCATTTTATATATCGAAGGAAGATTCCTTGCATATCCTTCATAATCAAGTCCAAATCCGATTACATAATCGTTGGGTATTCTGAATCCCACGTAATCCACATCTATAACCTTTTTGTAGGCATCGGGCTTAAAAAGAAGAGTGGCAATTCGGACCGAGGCGACCTTCCTGATTTTTAGTTCGTCGACAATCCGTTCAAGGGTAGTGCCAGTATCCACAATATCCTCAACCACAATCACATCCGCTCCTTTGATATCCTCATTCCATCCTATAAGTTCCTTCACGGTGCCGGTTGTTGAAGTTCCTTCATAGGAGGCAAGTTTCACAAAAGTAATTCTTGCCTTTAGGGTGATATTTCTGAAGAGGTCGGCGGCAAAAAGAAATGCACCGTTAAGAATACCTATAAATATCACTTCCCTGCCTGCATAATCGCGGTTAATCTCAGAGGCCAGATTCCGTATCCGTGCATCTATTTCAGATGAAGGTATTAACTCTTCAAATTTCTTCCCGAGTATTTCAGTCCTTTTCATGCACAGGCAGGTATTTTATGCCCTGCGAAAATATGAAATAAATGGTTATTTTTAACCCTGTTATTTAATTTATAAACTCATAAACGATGGAAGCACTGGTTAGCATAATTATGGGCAGCACTTCCGACATGCCGGTAATGGAGGGTGCGGCAAAGATTCTGAATGATTTCGGTATACCTTTTGAGATTCATGCACTCTCTGCACACCGGACACCAGAGGAGGTGGAAAAATTTGCAAAAGGCGCTTCGGAGAGGGGCATAAAGGTAATTATAGCCGCGGCCGGTATGGCTGCCCACCTGCCCGGAGTAATAGCATCGATGACAACTGTTCCCGTGATTGGCGTTCCTGTCAAGGCTTCGCTGGAGGGACTCGATTCACTTCTCTCCATTGTTCAGATGCCATCGGGTATTCCGGTTGCCACTGTCGGAATAAATGCCGCGCAGAATGCCGGCATACTGGCAGCACAGATTATTGCCACCGGCGACAAAACCATTGCCGGCGAACTTAAAAAGTTTAAGGAGAGCCTCAAAAAGAAAGTTGTTCAGGCAAACGAAGATCTGAAAAACATAAAATTCCCGTTTAAAACAAACTGAAACGATTAAAAATTTTCCATGAAAATCAATCCCCTGTGGATTGATTTTTTTATCTTAGTGCTGCAATTTGTAAACAGTTGTTCTCGCTGCATAAAATAACTGTTTTGTTTGTATTTCTGTTTTTCTCCCGGTCTGCCGCCGGCACCTGGCTTGTTCGTCCGGCAGCAGGGGCAGGAGAGGCAGGAATGGCTTATGCCTGCATTATGAAACCGGGCGTCTGGCCGGCTTTTCATAACCAGGCTGCGCTGCCCCTGTTGCAGGGCTCAGCCTTTTCATTCAGCTATGAGAACCGGTTCGGGCTGAAGGAACTTGCCGCAAGGTCGGTATGCCTTGCAATACCTTCGGGCAGCAGCGGTGTCGGAGCGGTATATTCATATTCGGGCTATTCCGGTTTCAGTCGCGAAACCATTGGCCTGGCCGGTGGTATTATGCTTTCCCCCGGCTTTTCGGCCGGGGTTCAGACCAATCTCCATATCGAAAACCAGGCAGGCGATTATAAGGATTATGTGATTCTGACCTGCGAAGGAGGTTTTCTGATTGACCTGTCGGATAATGTCAGGGCCGGAATTCATGTTTTTAATCCAGTGCCAAACTCGCTCAGAAAAGTCCCGGTGCAGTCGGCAATAAGGGCCGGGGCAGGAATAGAGCTTCCGGGAAATCTGTTTGCTGCCATGGAAGCCGAAATGAGAAGCGGGAGAAGGATAAACCTGAGGACAGGATTTGAATATACCCCGGGCGCAAGAATCAGGCTAAGAGGCGGATACAGTACAGAGACGCCCTCCTTTTCTTTCGGCATCGGGTATGCATTAAAACCGGCTCTGGTTGATATTGCATTCTCCACCCATCCGGCGCTGGGCGTAACCTCAACCTTTTCGGTTTCTTTTATCCTTTGGGAATCAGATAACAAGAGATGAATCCGGAAAAAATACCACGGGTCCCGGAAATTTTAAGCATTATAATCCTGCTTACCTGTTTCCCGTCTGCGGCGAAAGCCCAGGAAAATATCAATGAGGAAATTATTACAGCCATAGCAGAGGAAATTTCCTCAACAGAGGAGAATGGCGCCGGCCTTGAGTCAATAACAGACAAAATATATGAGCTTGAGATCAACCCGGTCAGGGTGAACATGGGCAGCATGAAGGAAAACGGCCGGTTGTTTTTCCTTTCCGCATACCAGATTAAGGCCCTTACAGACTATGTAAGGCAACACGGCAGGATAATTTCACTTCAGGAGATATCAGCCATAAACGGTTTCGACCGGGAGACGGCTGCCATGATTGCGCCCTTTATCACGTTCGGGGAGTCACCTCATGGCCAGACAGTTCACAGCCGCAGGCTGAGCCAGACTCTTCTGAATAATTTTGCGGTCAAACCGGGTTACGGAGAGCGCAACAGTCAGGGGTCGCAGTGGAAAATACTCACAAAGTACAGGATGAGTGCCGGCAGTATCTCGGCAGGTTTAACTGCCGAAAAAGATGCAGGTGAAAAATATTTCAGCGGCAACCCGCCGGCCCCTGATTTCTTTTCGGGTTATTTAGGTTATAACGGTAAGGGTATTCTCAGGGAAGTGATTGCCGGAGATTATTCGGCAAGTTTCGGCATGGGTGCTGTCATAAACACAGGTTTCAGATCGGGCCTGTCGCCGGCATTACCAGGACTCCTGACACCGGCAGGTGAAATCAGACCGCACACTTCTGCGGAGGAGAATAACTTTTTCAGAGGCATAGCATTTACACTTGGCAAAGGACGGTTTGAATCGACACTCTTTTCATCACTGAACAGCATTGATGCCACATTGAATAATTGCAACGACAGTCTGAACAAAACTGTTAAATCCCTTTACACATCAGGCCTGCACAACACTGCAACCTCTCTTCTTAAGAAGGACCTTCTGAGGGAATTTACATGGGGTGTAACTACATCAGCATATTTCAGGTCTTTCAGCATCGGCGTAATATTCACACAAAACGTCTTTTCGCTTACTTTTTCACCCGACCGATCAGACCCTGAAGATTTTCATGATTTCTCCGGCAGAAGTAATTCCCTGGCAGGTTTGTGGTACAGTGCGGCAGCGGGCAGGTTCATTTTTTCGGGAGAGGCTGCAACAAACCCCGGGTTGAAACCAGCCATTACACAGTCTGTCAGCTTTGTCCCCGGCGACAGGATATCATTTAGTTTTCTGTACAGGTTTTACTCACCGGAATTTATAAGTTTTCATGGCAAAGGCATGTTTTCAGGGTCATCTCCAACCAATGAGGAAGCCATGCTTGGCGCTCTGAAATATGAGGCTGCCAGATATCTTTTTATCAGTGCGGGCAGTGAGGTCAGGAAACATCCATGGGCAAGGTATCTCACCTCCTTCCCTTCATCCTCCGTGCAGAGTGAGGTCAGTATAAATTACCTGCCGCAGCGATTGAACATCGAAGCAGTTTACAGATTCAGATCCTCGCTGTACAATCTCAATATCATCACAGGTGTTCCCGGAATAAAGGAGGTAATTACACATTCCGTTTCGATCAGGGCAAAGTATATGTCATCCGGCAGTTTGTCGGTTGCGGCGAGGTCTGACCTAAAAACCTGTTCATCGGGAGTTGCCCCCGGCATGATGCTTGGCGGCGAACTGACGTGGCAGCCGGGGGTGATGCCCGTCCGTTTATGGCTGAGACATTCCCTTTTCAGCACCGGAGGATGGGATACAAGAATATATGCCTTTGAGAATGACCTGCTGAATTCATTCAGCATTCCGGCGCTTTCGGGCAAAGGGAGCAGGACGTACGTTATGGTTGAATGGAAGCCTGCAAAAAAGGTGATGATGAGGATTAAATACGGGGTAACATCAAAAATTATCAATACAGGCAAATGGGAATTCAGCGATGAGCTGAAGCTGCAGATGAAAGTAAGCTTATGAATGGATTACCCGGTATGGGTTTTGATATCCTTAACATTCAGTTGCAGGTTTCTGTTGCCGCGGAATTCGTTCATCTCGACCGAAAAGCAGATATCGAAGGGTTTGCCGGAATGTATATATTCGAAATGGTTGGCCTGGCCGAAGGCGATTGCCTGAAGTGGAGATGTCTCATTACCATCCTGCAAAATTTCAAGTTTCAGGTGTTCGCCCGATGCCCCTACCATCCTGCTGTTACCGGTATCCCTGACCCCTGTTGTCACGAAGACCGGCGACATATTTTCCGGGCCGAAGGGCTGGAAAAGGGTAAGACCGTAATAGAAATCCCCGGTAATGTCGGAGAAGTTTACGGGAGAGTCAATCAGTACCTGGGGTATAAGCTGGTCCTCGGTTATTGTTCTGCTCACATACTCCTCAAAGCGTTCCCTGAAGCGGTCTACATTTTCTTTCTTCAGTGTGAGTCCTGCCGCGAACATATGCCCGCCGAAGTTTTCGAGGAGGTCTCCGCATGCTTCAATAGCCTGGTACAGGTCGTAACCCTGAACCGACCTGGCGGATCCTGTGGCGAAGCCGTTCGATTCTGTAAGAATCACCGTTGGTCTGTAATAGAGTTCTATCAGTCGTGAGGCCACGATACCGATAACCCCTTTTCTCCATTCGGGGTTATACAGGACAGTGGTTTTTGCATTCGGGCTTCTCGGGTCGTCTGAGATCATTCTAAGCGCCTCGGTGGTAATAATCCTGTCCACCGTACGTCTTTCATTGTTAAAGCTGCTTATTTCGCGGCTTATTTCGGCTGCAACACGCGGATCTTCAGAGATAAGCAGGTCGACAGCCTTGCTTCCGTTTTCCATTCTGCCGGCCGCGTTTATTCTCGGGCCCAGTTTAAACACTACGTCTTCGACAGCCAGTTCCTTGCGGATATCCGATTCTTTTATGATTTCCCTCAGTCCGGTTCGCGGAGAGGAGTTGAGTTGTTTAAGTCCGAAATGGGCCATTATCCTGTTCTCGCCGGTGATAGGGACGATGTCGGAAGCTATGCTGACGGCGACGAGGTCGAGGTAATGGGTTATCCGGCTGAAAGGTATTCCATGGATACGGCTGTAAGCCTGCATAAGTTTAAATCCCACCCCGCAGCCCGATAATTCCTTGTAGGGGTAGCTGCAGCCGGGCTGTTTGGGATCAAGTACGGCAGTGGCCCGCGGGATTTCTTCGCCAGGGTAATGGTGGTCGCAGATGATCACATCAAGGCCCTTCGACTGTGCATACTTCACCTTTTCGACAGCTTTAATTCCGCAGTCGAGTGTTATGACCAGTTTACAGTTATTTGCCACGGCATAATCAAGGCCCTCAAACGAGACCCCGTATCCTTCCCTGTACCGGTCGGGAATATAATAAAGCACCTCGGGGGTGAATTCGCGGAGGAATGAGTAAATCATTGCCACGGCAGTGGTTCCGTCGACATCATAATCGCCGTAAACAAGTATCCTTTCTTTTCTGCTTACAGCTGAAGAAATCCTGTCGACGGCCGCATTCATGCCCTTCATAAGAAACGGATCATGAAGGTTATCCAGGGAGGGCTGAAAGAAATTCGCTGCATCGGCGGGAGTCAGTATTCCCCTTTGAACCATAAGGTTGGCAAGAGTATAAGGAGTATTGAGTGCCTGTGACAGCTGCATTACGGAAGAGTAATCTCCCTGCTCCTTCATCACCCACTTCTTTTCAGTCGCGAACATCAGCTAATAAATTTTAAGTCAAACACTTCCTTCAGTTTCTCACGAAGCAGGTTTTTCACCTGGTCCATCTCCTGGTCTCTGCCGAGCTCCTTTGCCAGAGAGGTCACTCCTTTGTCTGTGAATCCGCAGGGGTTAATATAGTTGAAATACTCCAGTTTTGTATTCACATTAAATGCAAAACCGTGCATGGTTATATAACGGCTGGCCCTGACTCCTATTGCACAGATTTTTCTTGTTCTGCCCGGTATTTCTGTATCGAGCCATACGCCTGTGGCCCCGCTGAGTCTTTCTCCCTTAAGGCCGAAGTAATTCATTGTCCGGATTATTGCTTCCTCCAGTCTGTGGATATATTCCTTAAGGCTGATGCCTATTTCGGCCAGGTCAAATATGGGATAACCCACTATCTGGCCGGGGCCGTGATATGTAATATCTCCGCCCCTGTCGATCCGGTAGAAAGAGGCATCTTTTGCCTTAAGCTGTATGTAATCGAGAAGGAGGTTATTCTCCGAGCCGTGCTTCCCGAGAGTAAACACATGAGGATGCTCAACGAAGATAAGGGTTCCCGGGTGCTGTTCACCTCCGGTTTTATTCTGCCTGTCTCTCCTTCCGGCGCTTTCAGCAAGTATATTAAAAACGGAGCGCTGGTAATCCCAGACCTCCTTATAGTCTTTCAACCCAATATCTTCGTATTTAACAATATAGCTCACAGGAACAGTTATCCGGACAGTTTCGTGAATATAGCGATTTTTATCTTATTCCAGCATGAATTTCGGCGTGATAGGAAGACCTCACCAGCGGGCTGCTTTCGACGAAATCGAATCCTTTCTCTATTGCCTTTAACCTGTACTCTTCAAACTTATCGGGATGAATGTATTCCACTGGCTCCATATAACCTTCGGCCGGTTTAAGATACTGACCTATTGTCAGAATCCGGCACCCTGCATTTCTGAGGTCGTCCATGGTTTCGATTATTTCCTCCTCTTTCTCGCCGAGACCGAGCATAATACCGGACTTTGCAGGTATTCCGGAATCAGCGATCATTTTAATAACAGAGAGGCTTCTGTCGTATTTTGCCTTTGTTCTGATTACAGGTGTAAGACGCCGCACAGTCTCAAGGTTATGGGAGATTATTGTCGGTGCCGCATCAATTATCATGTTGATATTCTCCTTTTTTCCGTCAAAGTCGGGGATAAGGGCTTCAATGGTTATTCCCGGGTTGATTTTTCTTATCTCATTTATCACTCCCGCCCAGTGGGCTGCTCCGCCGTCGGGAAGGTCGTCGCGGTCAACCGATGTAATAACGCAATGAAGCAGGTTAAGGATTTTTATGGCGGCGGCCATTTTAGCGGGCTCTTCCGGGTCGGGCGGCAGGGGTTTCCCCGTTTTCGTGGCGCAGAACCTGCATGCCCGTGTGCAGATATCGCCAAGTATCATGAATGTTGCTGTTCCTGCGTTCCAGCACTCGCCAATATTCGGACAGTTTCCGCTCGAACATATAGTATGCAGCCCGAAGTGGGCCGTCAGATTTTTTACCTTCGAATAATTCTCCCCGCTTGCCCTCTGCATTTTAAGCCAATGAGGCAGCCTTCTTGCATTTCCCATAATGTTTAAATGAATTTACAAAGATAGTGAATAGGAATGATTCCGGGTGACAGAATGATGATATAAACAATGGTTCACCTGAAGTATTTATAAGGCACACGGATAACGCTGATTGGAGGGATTTGCACGGATTAATACGTTGACATTCAATAGATCCCGTGTGCCATTGAGTCTTTTCCGTTTTAGAATCTTATTGCTTTGAATAACGTATAATGAAGTTCTTTCTGAAATAACCTTCGTTATCCGGCGTCCGGTGCCCGGTATTCACAAGAGCATTGCCGCCAGAGGCAGAGCCACATCATAATTTGATGAACGTAGAATAAAATATCTATATTTGTTAGAAGCTAAACCATGAAACCAGAATACTGAAATGAAAGAGAGAAAAAACAGCAAAAAAGCGGGATATATAAGTGTTACCGGCGATTTCCCGAAAGTAGGGATACGTCCCGCCATCGACGGCCGCATGATGGGAGTTCGCGAGTCGCTCGAAAAACAGACCATGAACATGGCAAAAAATGCCGCAAAGCTTATATCATCACAACTGAGATATCCCGACGGTTCACCCGTTGAATGCGTGATTGCCGACACCTGCATCGGCGGAGTGGCCGAGTCTGCAATGTGTGCCGGGAAATTCCGGAAGAATGGTGTCGGCCTCAGCCTGACTGTAACTCCCTGCTGGTGCTACGGCACCGAAACAATAGACATGGATACGCTGTATCCCAAGGCAATATGGGGGTTCAATGGCACCGAACGCCCCGGAGCTGTTTATCTTGCAGCCGCACTGGCCGGCCATGCCATGAAAGGGTTACCTGCATTCGGCATATACGGTCACGATGTGCAGGATGCCAACGACGAAACCATTCCTGCTGATGTCAGTGAAAAGATTCTGAGATTTGTCAGGGCAGGGCTTGGAGTTTCATATATGAAAGGTAAATCATACCTGTCGATGGGCTCGGTATCGATGGGCATAGCAGGTTCAATTGTCAGGGAGGATTTCTTCCAGGACTACCTGGGCATGCGCAACGAGTATGTTGACATGTCGGAATTCATCCGCAGAATTAACATCGGAATATATGATAAGGAAGAATTCAGAAAGGCGCTCACATGGACAAAGAAATACTGCAGGGAAGGAAAAGACATAAATAAAAAGCCCCGTACACGGCAGCAGAAGGATAATGACTGGGAGACTGTTGTGAAGATGGCTATCATTGCACGCGACCTGATGGTAGGCAATCCCGCGCTTAAAAAGCTCGGATTCGCGGAAGAGGCACTCGGACACAATGCTATCCTGGCCGGCTTCCAGGGACAGAGGCATTGGACCGACTTCATGCCTAACGGCGACTTTCTTGAAGCAATACTCTGCTCGTCGTTCGACTGGAACGGCACCAGGCCGCCTTACCTTGTTGCAACCGAGAACGATGCAATGAATGGTGTGCCCATGCTCCTCGGGTACCTGCTGACAAACACATCGCAGATGTTTTCGGATATCAGAACCTACTGGAGTCCCGATGCCATCAGAAGAGTTACCGGCATGAAACCTTCAGGAGCCGCCGCGAAGGGAGTTATTCACCTCATCAACTCAGGCGCCTCCTCACTCGATTTCTCGGGGAGGCAGACAAAAAACGGGAAAAGCGTAATCAAGCCCTTCTGGGAGATCACAGGCAAGGATGTCGAGGAGTGCCTTAAAGCAACAGTGTGGCCGCCCGCCGACACCGGTTACTTCAGGGGAGGAGGATTCTCATCACAGTTCGACACAAAAGGCGTAATGCCCGTCACAATAATGAGGATAAACCTGGTGAAGGGCCTCGGTCCCGTTCTCCAGCTTGCCGAGGGTTGGACCGTTGAACTGCCGCAGAAAATGCACAGAATCCTGTCAGACCGCACAAGTCCCACATGGCCCACCACATGGTTTGCACCCCGACTCACCGGGAAAGGCGCATTCGCCGATGTGTATTCGGTTATGGCAAACTGGGGTGCCAATCACTGCGCCTCAAGTTACGGCCATATCGGGGCAGACCTTATAACCATGGCTTCCATGCTCAGGATACCGGTATGTATGCATAACCTGGATGAGGAAAAAATATACCGCCCCGCCGTATGGAACGCATTCGGAATGGATAAAGAGGGTTCTGATTACAGGGCTTGTAAAGTGTACGGACCATTGTACGGGTAACTTTAAGGATAGAAATTGAGGTTTTCAGCAACACTATATTTTTATTAAAATCTAACCTATGGAAGAATACCAGAGTGAAAAAAAGATTGAGATAGGGAGCGAGTCGCTTCATTATCTTGACACAACGAGGAAATGGACCATGTTTTTCGCCATCCTCGGGTTTATTGTAATCGGCCTGATGATTATCGGCGGTTTTGCCGCCGGGGCCCTGATGAAATCCTTGTCGGGACTGAAAGATATTGAAGGAATGGAAGGAATGGAGACAGCAGGAGCTGCGGCAGGAGTAGCCCAGGTGTTTCTGATTATTTTCATGCTGATATTTGCATTGATCTATTTCTTCCCTCTTTTCTTCCTGCTTAAGTTCTCAACACATACATCAAAGGCCGTTAAGAACCTCGACAGAAATGAGATGGAAAAAGCCTTCAGGTATATGAAGTCGTACTGGCTCTATATCGGAGTTCTTGTAATTATAGTGCTTGCGATTTACCTGATAATCTTTCTCATCGCAGGATCATCGCTGGCCGTTCTCTCCGGTTTGAAGGGATAACCTGACTATGCGTAATGTTTATACCGCCGGGGAGGCCCTGGTTGACATCATTTTCAGTAATGGTCAACCCCGTGCCGCAAGCGCGGGAGGGGCGATGCTCAACACATCCGTATCACTCGGCCGTACCGGTATGCCTGTCTTCTTCATAAGCGAGTACGGGAAAGACGATCCCGGCGCACTTATTGATAAATTTCTGCTTGAAAACGGAGTAAATACGGATTACATTTCCAGGTACGATGACGGCAAAACTGCCATTGCACTTGCATTCCTCGATGAAAATAACGAAGCACATTACACCTTCTACAAACAGTATCCGGAGAAAAGACTTGAAGTAAATATGCCCGAAATAACACGGGAGGATATATTCCTTTTCGGCTCAATATATGCCATCACACAAGGCGTGAGGGAGAAACTTTTCAGGATTGCCGTGAAAGCTTTCGAGAAAGGGGCGGTTGTTATATATGATCCTAATTTCAGAAGGACGCACGGAAATGAAAAAGAAGCTCTGATTCCTTTGATAAGAAGCAACATGAATTTTGCATCTGTTGTAAGGGCTTCCGATGAGGACTGCAGGAATATTTTTGGTGCAAACGATGCGGAAGAGGCATGGAAGGAGGTCAGCAACCTGTGCGGATGCCTGGTTTATACTGCCGGCAGGAGCGGTGTATCGGTATTCACCGATTCATACCGGGGACATTTCCCCGTAAAAAAAATCAGGCCCGTAAGCACCATAGGGGCAGGCGATACGTTTAATGCCGGCCTGATAGCGGCCATGCTGCGCGATGAGATTCACGCATCCGACATCAGGCTTCTGGGGCAGACTGAATGGAAAAAGATAATTGCCACTGCCGTCGATTTTGCAACAGAGGCATGCATGAGCTATGAGAACTATATAGGTCTGGCATTTGCGAGCAGGTACCGTTCTGCCTCAAGGTTCCAGATGTAATCGTTACGCGAAACAATTTCGTGGAGACCCCTGAAAAGAGGATCTGTTTTTCCCATCTCTTCCAGCCTGTAAAGTGATACCAGAGGCATCGAAATGTTGGTATAGATAAGCTTTTTCCCTCCCGGTATCTGAGGCAGGTTGAGTGTGGTGTCTATAACGGAATCCAGGCCTCCGACGTGGGTAATCATCACTGCCGGATTGATTTTTCCTTCGCCCATTAGTCTTAACGACTCGCGCATGTCGTCGGTGTTTCCTCCCGATGTACCTGTAATATGAGTAAAAGCATAATGAACATTGTAAAAATTAAGGGAGGCAGAGAAGGCAGTATCGGTTGGTCCTGCAAAGAAATTAAGGCATCCGTCAAATCCGAGGATTGCATCGGCCTGCTCCACAACCTGGCGCACCGGAGCAAATACAAACACGTCATCAAATCCCTTTCCGCCTGTAAGGTTCCTGAGGAAAGCAGCCGGGTTATCGGTTTTTCCGGTATTCACATACACCAGCTTCACCCCTTCCTTCATGGCACTCTCAGGGGTAAAGAGGCATGCCGCCCTTGCCAGGCGTTTCTCATCGATATCGGTTACAACCAGAAGCGAAGGTTTTCTTCCACCGTGCAGGGCATAATCTATTGCACCCAATCCCATCGGGCCTGTACCAGCAAGTATTGCCATCATGCCGCCCTCCCGGATTCCCATCTCATGTTTGTAAGTGCCGGGAGGCACATGGTAGCTGGCGTGGAACGCTCCCACGATGCACGACATCGGTTCTGAGAGTGAAGCGGGGAAAAAAGCTTCTCCGTCGTAGGGAAGCAGACAATCCGCCTCCATAACAATACCGGGAATTATTACGTGAGTGGCGTCACCGCCGATATATCTGTATGAATATCCCGGAGCGTCGAGTGTTCCCATGTGCGCCATGGCAGGCTGAATTGAGAATTTCTGCCCCGGAGAAAATTTATGCTGCCATTTTCTGCCTACTTCCAGTATTACCCCTGCAAATTCGTGTCCGATGATAGTGGGATTCTCATGCACATCATCGGGTACTCTTTTGTGGTCTGCACCCTGAAGGGCAGCCTTGTGCGACGACATACAGATGCTGTCCGACACTATCTGTGCAAGTATCTCGTCGTCTTTTAAAGGCGGTAGCTCAAACTCCTCGAGCCTCAGGTCTCTTTTGCCATAAATCCTGACAGCTTTTGTTTTCATCTGTACCTTTTCATTTTTGAAAGATTTATCCTCATACCGGAAATCGTTGTTCAGAGAGGTGGTTCATCTCAGCATCACCTGTCCGCCGGTAACAGGCACAGCCTGTCCGGTTTCATATTCCTGACTGATGACATAGAGTATTGCCTTCATAAGGTCTTCCGTACGGCAGCCTCTTCCCAGCGGAACCTGCTCCTCATAATAACGTTTGACATCCTCAATTGTTCTGGCGCCGGGCACCTTGCCGGCCTTCAGGTACTGAACAAACAGCCCGGTCGACGGGTCTGACCAGAGCGGGCCGTCGAAGAAATTGCCCGGACAGATGCTGTTTACCTTTATCCTGTACGGTGCAAGCTCCAGGGCGAAGCTCTGGGTGAGGCCTATGCCGCCGAACTTGGCACCGGCATAGGCAAAATTCTTATTGCTTCCCTTCAGACCCGACTTTGAATTAATCTGAATTATGTCAGTGAAATGATCG
>ERZ795052.999-NODE-999-length-40497-cov-7.579769_pt1 | contig 40497 bp, 30 predicted proteins | sample MGYA00375136_ERZ795052 | MGnify/ENA primary metagenome ERZ795052 (study PRJEB30181, sample SAMN05720156) | activated sludge metagenome | isolation source: Anaerobic digester | place: Japan | collected 2015-05-26 ... | reverse complement strand
AGGCAAAGGCATTAATGCAGGCGTATGAAATTGCAAAAAACATTGATGATTATATTTAAGGGAGTGACATAATGAAAAGATTTTATTTTTTTTGTCTTGCAGTTATATGTTTATTTACAGTAATCTGCAGTGCACAGCAGGTTCGAATTATTGTTGAAGCAGAGGATATGCAGGGTGTTAATCAGAAAAATACTGGGCCTGGTAAAACATGGCAGGTTGGAAGATGGGGCTATGACCTGTATCAAAATATGACATTTGGCGGGGTCTGGACAAGTCGTCTTAGAACAGCAATGACTGATGCTGGAGATAATCCTGCTGAAATGAAAAGTACTATTAATGTTCCTGAAAATAAAAAATACAAACTATGGGTAAAGTATGAATGTGTACCATTTTTTAATTATACCTTCAGGGTTAAACTTATTGATATTTCAGGAAATACTGTCTTTGATAATGTTTATGGACTTTTAACTTCAGAAAAGCATTATTGTTTTACAGATAAACCAGTAAGAGGGTCTCTTTACTGGCACTGGGGGATTGATCATGATGCAGCCGAGGGATATATTGTAGATTTGAAAAAGGGTATATACACACTTATTATTTCAAAAACACACAATCCAGAGCCAGCGGGTGTTAGAAGCATAGATGCAATAATGCTAACAGATGACCTTTCAGAATTATCTTCACCAGGATACCCGAGATATCCACTTCTCGATGAATTGAGAAAGGCAAACCACGTTTATTTCAGGTTTAGAAATCTTTCTGAAAAATCGATAAAGGTTAACTGGAATCACTGGGGCCATAGATACCCTGATTTTTATTCTCCGGCATATAAGGGACTCGTAAAATTTTATGATGGAAAAGGAAATCAAATTACCAGAGAGAATTTGAAACCTGATGGTAATTGGCCTGATCCGATTAAACCCGGTGAGGCGAGTGTATGGTATGACCTTGGTCCAACGATGAATGTTGAGAGCACTTCTCCCTTTACCTTTAAGGGTATATCTGTTGATGGTTCAATAAAAAATCCAGGTTTTGCTGTTGATATTGCTCTTTCTCCTGATGAAAAGAAAATCTTGAAGTCATTTGAATTAAATCAAGGTGAAGAAGAATTGACTGTTCTTGTCCAGCCGGATTTGAATACAAAAGAAGGGGTTTTGTATACAAAGAAGATTTCGGATATTTTTAACCAGATTACCACACAATTAAATTCAGAGAAAAATATCGGACCTATTCCCAAAAAATTAAAACTTTTTGCTTCTACAGGAAAGGTCAGTGATGTTCCTGGTGCAAAATGGGGCTTTGATGTAGAGCAATCGTTCAGGCGTGCACTTGGACTTAATACACTTGGACATGTTGATAATGGGGATGAAGCCGCAAAAATAATCAACTGGTGGAAGAATAAGGGTGGAATAATTGAACGTTCATATACTTTTCACCACTCTCAGGATATAGATAAAGTTGTAAAAATGATAAGGGAAAAAAAACTTGAACCATATTTTTATTACCTATCCTACGGAGATGAGATTGGACTGCCTTCTCTAAATCCTGATGATCCGAAGATTATTGACGAGTTTCATAATTTTATAAAAACATTCGGAGAAACACCCGAAAGTTTGGGTTGTGTTTCATGGGATAGTGTAAAACCAGTTGCTTCTCCTACAATGGAGATAGCAGTAAAAATAGGTGTTATTGATGATAATAAAGAAACGTCTTCAGTCGTTGGTACAATGAAAAAACTTTACTGGTACAGTGTTCTTTTTCAAGGGGAAATTGGAGCAAGACAATTGGCTGAAAAAACTCAAAAACTAAGAGATACACTTGGACCACAGGTTCATACCTCTGCAAATCTCGGTGGAATGCATCCCTTTTACTGGGTACATCAGCAATCATTTATTGAAGCATTTAAAAAAGGTGCAATGTCACTAGCATGGAGCGAGGATTATACCTATGGTATGCCAGAGGCATCAACACTTGTTGTTGATTTTCTTGCCTCGTACCTGAGGAAAGGCGCAAGTTATCATGATACTCCGATGCAGTTTTACTGTATGCCACATTATCCAGGATGTCCGCCTGATTTACTGCTGAAAAATGCAGTGCTTTTATGGGCGAACAATGTAAAAGATCTTGATTTTTTTAATGCTGGGTTTGATGCTTATGCCACTGAAAATTATATTGCGTATAGGGGTGGAATGCCAACATTTAAGACCATAAGAACAATCTCTGGAATGGCTGGTCTTATAGAGGATTATCTTATTCCTGCAAGACCTGAAAAAACACCTGTTGCAATGCTTTTGAGTAAAGCAGGTGATGTATGGGAGATTGAAGGAAAAAGTCAATGGGATATTAAGCCAGGTTCTGTAGCAACAAATGTTTTTCAAGAAGAAAGAAAAAACATCTGGTATTGTTTAAGAAAAGCAGGGTACAGGGTTGATTTTATCACTGATGATGATATAAAAGAGGGATTACTGAATAATTATAAGGTCTTGTATCTTATTAGTCCAAATCTTGAAAGGAGTTCAGCAGAAAAAATCAGGAGATGGATTGAAGAAGGTGGTATTCTGTTTGCAGGCTGTTCATCTGCGAGAAAGGATGAGTTTGACCAGCCACTAACGGTACTTGATAGTGTCTTAGGAAGGGGTAAACAGGTTTCTTATCAACAATATAAAGGGCCATTGAGGGCTAAACTGGAACTTTTGTTTGAAAATCCAATTGACGTAATTCAGATTAATGGAAAAAGTACAAGGGTTCTCTGTAATAAAGAAGTGTTTGAACTTGCACCTGGTTCAGATGTTCTGGCAAGATATGCATCTGATGGTTTACCTGCGTGGATAAAAACAAAAACTGGAACAGGTATTACATATTATGGTGGAACTTTGCTCGGCGAAAGTTACATTCAGGCAGGGCTAAAGGTTCTTCCCTGTGGGAAGGGTGGTATATCTCAGAAATTCTGTCATTTTGGTGCAGGAAATTTTGAACCAGTTGAGTGTGATTCTGTTTCAAAAGAATTAATTCTTCTCCCACTAAGAGAGAACGGAATTATACCTGATACTATTTCAAATGAAAATGGTATAGTTACAGGAAGATTAAAATCTGAGAATTCTATTGTAATTCCTGTTGTAAATCTTACTCAAAACCCAACTGTTAAAAACATTAAAATTACTGTTGATTGTAATGGTTTTACCACATCAAAAGTATGGTCTTGTTTTTATAAGAATGGCTTGAAATTTACAGTAAAGGGTACGGTATTGACAATATCTTTGCCCCGGATTAATGCCGCTGATGTGATTGTGATTGAATAAAATGTCGCTTTTTTATAAGCCGGACTGGGAACAGACAAAAGAAAACTATAAAAAATGGTGGGCTGGTGAATACTTCGGCAGATGCGCAGTCGCTGTTTATGCACCAAAGAAAAACCCACCTGATATTCCTGCACCCGATAAGCCAAAAGATACTTATCAAAAGTGGTATGACCTTGATTACATCAGTTCTGTAAACCAATACAAACTTTCCCATACTTTTTTTGGTGCTGAAGCATTACCCATCTGGAATGCTGGGTATCCCGGGCATACTGCAATTCCAACATTTTTAGGGTGTCCTGTGCATCTTGATATGCAAACTGGATGGTGGGATTCAATTCTGCTTAATCAAGAGATAGATTATACTGGTCTCAAGATCAATGAAGAACATCCTGATTATAGATTTTCTATTGAATTACTACATCGTGGGATTGATGAGGCAAAAGGGAAATGTCTTGTTTCAATAGGAGCATTTGGTGGTTGCGGAGATACGCTTGCAGCACTTAGAGGTACTGAAAACCTTTTATTTGATTGTCTGGATAGACCCGAGTGGGTGAAAGAAACAGAGTTTTTTTTGATGGATATCTGGTGCAGGCATTATGATAAACTGTTTAAGATAATTAATGAAGTTGACGAGGGTTCTACCTGCTGGTTTCCATTATGGGCGCCTGGAAAATTCTATGCTGTGCAGAACGATTTTGCCTATAATATTTCTCCGAAAATGTTCAGGGAGATTTTTTTGACTATTATTGAAAAACAAACAGATTTTCTTGATTTCTGCGTTTACCACGTTGATGGACTTGGGAATTTTAAACATATAGATACATTACTCGAATTACCTAAGATAAAGGCTTTTCAAATACTTCCAGGTGAAGGAAAACCATCGCCATTATACTTTATGGATATACTTAAAAAGGTTCAGGCGGCTGGGAAAAATCTTCACATTTCCATTCATTCATCTGAGGTGAAGAGAGCACTTGAGAACCTCAATGCCCGTGGACTTTTTATTTCAACTTCCTGTGAAACAGAGGATAAGGCATTACAACTGATTGAAAATATTTCTAAATGGTCTAAAGAACAAACTTAAAACTTGTCATTTTGCCTTTTTTCAGGCATAATTAATTGTAGGGACTATAAATTTCAGTTAACTGAGAGTTTAGGGTAGAAAGTAGTAGACAGGATATACATTATTAGTTTTTTTCTCTACTTGATACTCGATACCTTCGAGGTATTTTGTGAAGAAAATATTAATGATAGACAATTATGATTCTTTTACCTTTAATCTTGTTCAGTATCTCGGGGAACTTGGCTGCACGGTAAAGGTGTTCAGGAATGATGAAATTACAGTAAAGGATGCATCCCGTCAAAAATTTGATAGTATCATTATTTCTCCTGGACCAGGAAGACCCGAGAATGCAGGAATTTCTTTAGATTTAATTAAAGAGTTTGAAGATAAAAAGCCGGTTCTCGGGGTTTGTCTCGGACATCAATGTATCGGGTATCTTTATGGAGGGAAAATAATTGGCGCACAGGTTTTAATGCATGGAAAAACATCGCTTATATACCATAACAGTAAATACATTTTTAAGGGATTACCAAATCCTTTTTCTGCAACAAGATATCATTCTCTTGTGATTGAGAAGAAAAGTGTTCCTGATGTTCTTGAAATTACTGCCTGGAGCGATGATGGAGAGATTATGGGGATAAAACATAAAAAATTTCATGTATATGGGGTTCAATTTCATCCAGAATCAATTCTTACTGTTGAAGGAAAAAAGATCCTTCAAAATTTTATTGAGATATGAAAATCGAAGAAGCAATCAAAAAACTTGTTTCGAACCAAAAGATAAATCGCATTGAATCTGCTGGTGCTTTCAGGGAGATTATGGAAGGTTCGGCTTCGCCTATTTTAATGTCGAGTTTTTTAACAGCGCTCAGAATTACAGGTGAAAACCGCGAAGCAATAGAAGGCGCTGTTGAGGTAATGAGAGAAAAATGTTTAAGGGTAAAGGGCATGGGTATTGTTGTTGATACCTGTGGCACAGGAGGGGACAACTCGGGCACATTCAATATTTCAACTGCAGCGGCGATTGTTGGTTCTGCGTGTGGATTAAAAGTTGCAAAACATGGCAACAGGGCAGTATCCAGTAAGAGTGGAAGTGCTGATGTTCTTGAGAAACTCGGTATGAGGATACAACTTCCACCAGATAAAGCAGAAAGGATGTTAAGAGAAATCAATTTTGCGTTTTTGTTTGCTCCTTTCTATCACCCTGCAATGAAAAATATTGCCCCTGTTAGGAAAGAACTTGGATTCAGGACAATTTTCAATTTACTTGGACCTCTTTCAAATCCTGCTTTTTCAAGTGTTCAGATTGTTGGGGTTGGTAGCCCGGATCTTCTTGATATCATTCCTGATGTTTTAATAAGTTTCGGTGTCAGAAAGGCGTGGATTTTTTATGGTGAGGATGGCCTTGATGAAATTTCGATTACAGGTAAAACGAGGGTGGTTGAAATTTCTGACAGAAAAACTGTTTTTACCATTGAGCCAGAACATTTTGGCTTAAAACGGGCGCCTCTGAAAGAACTTCAGGGTGGAAGCCCTGAAGAAAATGCAGAAATCCTGAGGAATATTATATCAGGTAAGGAATCAGGAGCAAAAAGGGACACTGTTTTGTTGAATGCAGCAGCCCTTCTTTTTCTTTCTGGTATGTGTAAGAATATCCAGGAAGGAATTGGAATTGCAGAAAATGCTATCACCAGCGGTGTTTGTGATCGTCATCTAAAAAATATCATCGAAGTGTCAAATGCTGATTAGAATAATCTTAATACTCGCTGTTTTGATTTTTAGCCCCTGTAAAGCCATTGCTCAACCAGAAATGGTGGCTTTTCAATTAATGGACATTACTGACCAGATGGACCCTGTTATCAATATTATAAATCTGCGCATTGATAAACTCTGGCATCAGGGAAGATATGAAGAGATATTTCCCCTGTTTTACCTCATTACCCGTCTTGATCCTTATGATGAAGAGGCATGGTCAACAGGTGGATGGTTTTTAATCAACTGTATTGCTCCAGCAAAGCCTATCTCCGAAAAAAAGAAATGGCAAATAAAAGGTATTGAATTTCTTAAGGAAGGTCTTAAATATAATGATAATACATACAGATTATACTGGGAACTGGCATGGATTTATTATCAATGGGGTGAACTTGAAACTGCGATTGAATATCTTGATAATGCAATAAATTTTGAGCATCCTGCTTATGTTGAAAATACACGGGCTCATGTACTTGAAAAACTTGGAAGAATTAACGACGCAATTATTCAATGGAAACAGATAAAAGAAAAATTTCCTGAGATGAGGCTTGTCGCTGAAAGGTTTATTTATGATCTTGAAAAACAGGAGAAAGATGCTATTAAACAGAATCCTTGAAAACAAGAAAATTTCAATAAACAAAAAAAAACAGATACTTCCTGTTTCCTGTTTGAAGATACCTTCTGCTGAAAAACCAAATTCAATAATTAAAAAAATATCTCATCAGAAATTTATAATTATTGCCGAGACAAAAAAAGCATCACCTTCAGGAGGTGTTTTTAGAAAGAAATACAACCCCGCGAGAATAGCGACTTCTTATGTTTCAGGTGGTGCATCGGCAGTGTCGGTTCTTACAGAGGAGGCATTTTTTCTTGGTTCTATTGAGGATCTAAGAAAAGTAAAAAATGCTGTTGATATTCCTGTTCTCAATAAAGATTTTATTATTGATGAATATCAGATTTATCTGGCAAAATATTTTGGTGCTGACTGTGTGCTTCTTATTCTTCGTATACTTTCTGATAGTCAATTTTTACACATGTTTGAACTTGCAAGGTCATTGAATCTTGAGGTTCTTATTGAGGTTCATAATAAAAAGGAGATACAGCGTCTTTCTAATATCCTTCCTGATTCAAGAGGGGCTCTTATAGGAATAAACAGCCGTGATATCGATACCTTAAGTATTAGTCATGAAACAATATTTAATTTGCTTTCATCTGCAAAAAACATTAAAATACCTGTTATTGCTGAAAGTGGTGTTAAGGATGCAAACATATTAAGGCAACTTTATCAATCAGGCGCAAGCGGTGCATTAATTGGTGAATATTTTCTTCGCTCAAAATCGCCGGGTGAACTAGTTAAAAAACTACTAAAGGAGATGAACTATGGATGAAATAAAAATCAACCTGAGTGAAAAGGAGATGCCTCAGGCATGGTACAATGTTTTACCTGATTTGCCAGAGCAACTTCCACCGCCTCTTGATCCGAGGACTGGAAAACCCGCTGAACCAGAGGTTCTCAGAGCAATTTTTCCAGACGGATTAATTAAACAAGAAATGTCATCTGATAGGTGGATTGAAATTCCAGAAGAGGTTCAATCCATTTATCGTATGTGGCGTCCAACACCCCTTCACAGGGCTATACGGCTTGAAAAAGCACTTAAAACACCGGCAAGAATCTATTTTAAGAATGAAAGTGTAAGTCCCCCTGGCAGTCATAAGCCAAATACAGCAGTTGCGCAGGCATACTACAATAAAAAAGAAGGGGTTAAAAGATTATGCACAGAAACAGGTGCAGGGCAATGGGGAAGTGCACTTGCTTTTGCATGCAATCTGTTTGGTCTTGAATGTGTTGTTTATATGGTAAGGGTTAGCTATGAACAAAAACCATACAGAAGAATTCTTATGCAGACATGGAATGCTACAATCTATGCTTCTCCAAGTCAACATACAGAGTATGGCAGAAAGATATTTAAGGAAAACCCCGATACCCCTGGAAGTCTTGGTATAGCAATCTCTGAAGCAATAGAGGATACTGTCAGCAAAAAAGATAGTAAGTATAGTTTAGGAAGCGTGTTGAACCATGTCCTTTTGCACCAGACAATTATGGGTTTAGAAACAAAGAAACAACTCGAGATAGTTGGTGAGAAACCTGATATCTTTATTGGATGTGTTGGCGGAGGCAGTAATTTTGCTGGTCTTGTGCTCCCATTTATAGATGATAAGATTAAAGGTAAAAGTAATGTTGATTTTATTGGGGTTGAACCAACAGCGTGTCCAACAATGACAAAAGGACCTTACAGATATGATTTTGGAGATTCATCTGGCTTAACTCCACTTTTGAAGATGCTTACACTCGGGCATGATTTTATTCCATCTGGAATTCATGCAGGAGGGCTTAGATATCATGGGCTTTCTCCTATTTTGAGTTTACTCATTAATAAAAAACTTATCAGGGCAGAGGCAGTCCCGCAGACGAAAGCATTTGAATCAGCGATTTTATTTGCACGAACAGAGGGGTTTCTTCCAGCGCCTGAGACCTCGCATGCCATTAAGGTTGTTATTGACGAGGCAAAAAAATGCGCAGAGACAGGCGAAGAAAAATGCATTGTTTTTAGCTTTAGTGGACACGGACATTTTGACCTCTCATCTTATGATGCATATCTCCAGGGAAAACTTCAGGATTATGAATATCCAGATGAAGAAATACGAAAATCCCTCGAAAATCTGCCGAAAATTTAATGAAGGTAAAGATATGTGGGATTACACGACAAAAAGATGCAGGAATCTGTGATATTCTTGGTGTTGAGTACATAGGACTTAATTTCTGGCAGCACAGCAAGAGATACATAGACATTGAAAAAGCAAAATCAATTACTGCCTCTCTGAAGAGATCAAAGCCCATAGGTATTTTTGTCGAAAAGGACCTGGAATATATAAAAACAATCATTGGACAATGTTCGCTTTCTGGCATTCAGATTTATGCAGGGGAATCCAGTGTTTTCTGTAATGAGGTAAAAAAACAATTTCCCAGGTATATGATTATTCAGGCATTCAGAATTAAGGATTGTTTGCCTGGGAATCTTGCTGATTTTAATGCTGATTATTTTCTCTTTGATGCGCTCAGCGATTCATATATGGGTGGTACTGGTACTACATTTAACTGGGATACGCTTAAACTTCTTAAACCATATTCTTATAAAACATTTATTGCAGGCGGGATAAACGCAGAGAATATCGAACAATTACTTTCAATAATCAATCCTTTTGCAGTTGATATTGCTTCTGGTGTTGAAATTTCGCCAGGTATAAAAGATGTAGAAAAAATAAAATTATTGCTGTCAAAGATAAAAAGGATTAGCAATGAAAAAAGTTCCTGATAAAAAAGGAAGGTTTGGTGTTTATGGCGGGATGTTTGCTCCAGAAACACTGATGGCAGTGATTGAACAACTTCAGGATGCATATCTTACAATTGGCAAAAGCCGCGAGTTTCGTAAAGAACTTGCATATTATTTCAAATACTATGTTGGAAGGCCTACTGCTTTATATTATGCCTCAGATTTTTCGAGATACATCGGATGCAAGGTTTATCTTAAAAGAGAAGATCTTGCATTTACAGGCGCCCATAAAATCAACAATACCATAGGCCAGGTTCTTCTTGCAAAGAAAATGGGAAAAACACGGGTGATTGCTGAAACTGGTGCGGGTCAACATGGGGTTGCAACTGCCACTGCAGCAGCATTGCTTAAACTTCAGTGCGAGGTATATATGGGTGAAATAGATATGCAACGACAGGCATTGAATGTTTACAGGATGCGGCTTCTTGGTGCAAAGGTTACCTGTGTAAAATCCGGAAGCCGTACCCTTAAGGATGCCATAAATGAAGCAATGCGCGACTGGATTTCAAGTTTTTCAAATACACACTATGTAATAGGAACTGTTGTTGGCTTTCATCCGTTTCCTGTAATGGTTAGAGATTTTCAATCAATCATCGGGAAAGAAGCAAAAAGACAGATTATAAAGGCAGAAAAAAAACTTCCTGATTTCCTGGTTGCGTGTGTTGGTGGAGGAAGTAACAGTATTGGACTTTTCTTTCCATTTTTCAGAGATAAAAGTGTAAGGTTTATAGGCGTCGAGGCAGCTGGAAAGGGTATTGATACTGATTATCATTCTGCGACACTTTGTAAGGGAAGACCAGGAATACTTCACGGCAATTTCAGTTATGTTCTTCAGGATAAAAATGGACAGATTCATCCAACTTATTCTATTTCTGCTGGTCTTGATTATCCAGGTATTGGACCTGAACATAGTTATTACAAGGATATAGGCAGGGCAGAATATTATGCTGTGGATGACAGGCAGGTTCTCAATGCATTTCATATTTTGAGTGAAAGCGAAGGGATTATACCTGCGCTTGAATCCGCACATGCAGTTGCATACTTAATTGAGAATAAAAAAAGGTTTAAGCAGGATGATATCATCATTGTTTGTTTATCAGGAAGAGGAGATAAGGATGTAAATGAAGTAGCAAGAATAGAGGGGATACCATTATGAAGATTTTTGAATCTTTTAAGAATTTGAAGGAACAAAGAAGAAAAGGGCTTATTATTTATATTACCGCTGGATATCCTGATATTACATTTACCGAAGAATTTGCTGAGAAACTGCAGGATGTGGGTGTTGACATGATTGAACTTGGTGTGCCTTTTTCTGATCCTATTGCAGATGGTCCTGTAATACAGGAGGCATCTCAAAAAGCCATTGAAAACAATACAAACCTTGTATCAATAATGGATATGTGCTTGCGATTGAAACATAAATTACATATTCCGTATCTTCTTATGAGTTATTATAATCCAATATACACATATGGTCTGGAAAAGTTTGCAGAGGACTGTTATTCAGCAAATGTCTCAGGAGTTATTGTGCCTGATATACCTCTTGAAGAATCAGAACCGTTGGGCAATGAACTTAAGAAATATGGGATTGACCTTATTTTGTTTATCAGTTCAACAACATCAGAAAAAAGAAGAAAAAAAATTCTTAAGAAAGGATCTGGATTTATCTATTACATTGCTGTGGCCGGTGTAACAGGAGTAAGAGATACACTGCCTGAGGATATTTATGAAGATGTTTTGTCATTGCATAAACAATCAAAGATACCCATTGCAGTTGGATTTGGAATTTCAAACCAGAAACAGATTTATCGTCTGAGGGAATGTGCAGATGCTGTTATTATTGGTAGTTATGTAATGAAAGGAATTATGTCCGGGAATCAGGATCATCTCCTCGAAACAATAAAAAACTTCCATGAAATTTTAAAAACGGGGTCAACTCTTGACTCTTGACAGATTTGCCTTACCCTGGCTATTAGCAACCGATGAACATATGTTTTCTTACACTCTATACCAATACTTCATATCTAATTGCACTATCATCCCTTATTTTACCAATATCTGATACCTTTTCCAAGACCATTGAGGTGTTACCTATGTATCTCAACTTCTGCATAGATAATCAGGAAACTGTAAATAAATAAAAATATACAGAAAGGAGTTTATGAGGGAAATGTAGTGAGGGACTTCAGTCCCGTGTGTTTTCATAACAGCATAAATATATCGCACCATAAAGGTGCTCACTACATTTTTAATTTTGCAATTGGTATTTATAGTGTTTACTGAATATTTGCACATTTTACCTATGTGTCAATGGATACCCATGATATTCCCATAGATGTCAGAAACTTGACCTTTTTTTATTATTGTATGTATAATAAGGACTATGGCAAATAGAAAAAATAAAAAAGGTAAGGGTTCGTCCTGGAAAAAGATGTTGGTTCTTTTGATTGTTTTTGTGATTCTGGTCGGTGGCGGATATATTGGCTATAAAAAGTATACAGCATATCAAAAATATCTTGCGGAGCAGAAGCAAAAAGAAGAAGAGATAAGAAAGCAAAAACTTGCAGAAGAACAGAAAAGAAGGGAACTTGAACAGGCGCAGAAACAGATTGGAGATCTTATAGCACAGATGAGGGATGCTCTTAAAAGAGGAAAATATTCACTTGTTCGTGAACTTGCAGAAAAAGCAAGAAAGATTGCCCTTGCCTATAACCTGTCTACTGATGAGATTGATAGGATACTAAGAGAAATGAATCTCGCAATAGCAATGGCGCAACTTTCAAAACTCGAAAAGATTGATGACATATATGCTTATCTTCCTGTAAGAAACCAGTTGAAGAAAATACCGAGGTATCCAGAGATTGCGTCAAGATGGGATAGATTGTGGAAAAAAACATTTCAGAATGAATACACTGTTTTGCTTGAATTAGCCGAGATTACATCTAAAAAAGCCAGTGAAGGGGATAGCCCTGAAATTAACTATACCCTTAGTAAATCATATTTGAAACAAGCAAAATCAATTGTTGCTTCGGGTAAGGCAAGGTCAGATATAAACCGTGAGAAAAACATTCTTGATGTCCAGAGTCAGGCATATGTTTCAAACATCGGCAGAAGTTTCCAGCCCGTAAATCTATATCGTTGAACATGAGAAAAAAAATTTCAATTGGAATTATTGGCTATGGCACAGTTGGTAGCAATACTGCTGCAGTTTTGCAGAAAAAAAACAGGTTTTTTGCCGACCGCACTGGAATAGATTTTCATATTAAGAAAATCTGCGATGTCAATTGGGATAATAAAAGGGATTGGATGCCACCTGTATCAATGAGAACAAATGATTACAATGATATTATTAATGACCCCGAGATTAATATTGTTGTTGAACTTATTGGAAAGTTCCATCCTGCATATGAGATTATAAAAAAGAGTTTAAGACAGGGAAAAGCAGTTGTTACTGCCAATAAATTTTTACTTTCAAAGAAACTTACTGAACTTTTAACTCTCGCGGATACCAGTGGTTCTTATCTTGGTTTCGAGGCAAGTGTTGCAGGTGCAATCCCTGTGATAAAGATGTTGAGAGAAAGTTTTATTGGTAATAGAATCAATTCTGTTATTGGCATACTAAATGGCACAACAAATTATATACTTTCTTCAATGACTGAAAAACACCAGACATTTTCTGATGCATTGAAATCCGCTCAATCTCTTGGGTATGCAGAAAGTGAACCGTCTCTGGATATTTCTGGTAAAGACAGCGCCCAGAAACTCGTAATTATTTCAACCTATGCATTTCAGTGTGGAATTTTAGACAGGGATTTTTTGATCGAGGGTATAGAAAGAATAGAGCCGCAGGATATTGATTTTGCTCGAGAACTTGGCTATAAGATTAAATTGCTTGCAATAGGGAAAAGATTGGATGATACAGTTTTCTTAAAGGTGCATCCTGCTCTTATACCTGTAAATCATATGTTGTCTGATGTTGAAAGTGTTTATAATGCTGTTTATTTTGAAGGTGATCTTTTTGGTAAAACCCTGATATACGGAGAGGGTGCAGGAGGAAAAGCGGCCACGAGTGCAGTTATCGCTGATATCATGGAAATTGGAAGGAAATTATATTTAGGTTCATATCTATCCGAACAATTTATTATTAATCCACATGTTAAATTTCAATCATCCGATGAACTTAAAACAAGGTATTACCTTCGTTTTACTGCTATCGACAGGCATGGAGTGCTTGCAAGTATTGCAAATATTCTCGGGAAAAACAAGATAAGTATTGCGTCAGTTATCCAGAAGGAAGAAAATCCTGAACACGCAGTGCCTATTGTAATGCTTACCCACGCTGCAATTGAAAAGAACCTTCAAAAGGCAGTATCTACAATAGATAAACTATCCTGCATCAGACAGCCAACACAGATTATTCGTATAGAGGGCTAAACCATATTACCTCCTTAAAATATGATTAAAAAAATAAAAATCTCTGTTCCTGGATGTATAGGAAATATTGGCAGTGGTTTTGATTGCATGGGTTTAAGCATTAGATTGTTTAATGATTTTATCTTTGAAAAATCAAAAGATTTTTCTGTTTCTGTGACAGATCCTGATATTGAAGGAGATGATAAAAATCTTTGTCTTAAGGTGTTCATTGAAAGTTGCAGAATTCTTAATAAAGATGTTCCTCCAGTTCACATAGACATAAAAAATAATATCCCTGTTGGTAGAGGGCTTGGTAGCAGTGGAACAGCAGTTCTTGCAGGGGTTATTGCTGGTTTTATATTTTCAAATAAAAAAATTGAGCCAGTACAGGTTTTGAGAATTGGAAAAACATTTGAAGGACATCTCGATGACCTGGCACCCAGTTTACTTGGAGGATTGGTTATAATTGCGGAAAATAATGGAATGCCTATCTGGAAAAAAATGGAGATACCAGAAGAAATAAAGGGGGTTTTTTTTATTTCAGAAAAACCTTTTAAGACAAAAAAAGCAAGAGAAATACTGCCTGAAAAGGTATCATTAAAGGATGCTGTGTATAATATATCCCGTGCTTGTTTTATACCATCTGGCTTTCTTGAAAAAAACAGAAAACTTTTGATTATTGGAACTGATGACCGTCTGCATCAGATTTATAGAAAAAAACTGTACGCGCACTTCGATCCTTTATACAGGGTTGCTATCAGTGTAGGTGCTGCAGGATGCTGTTTGAGTGGTGCAGGGCCATCTGTTGTTGCTTTTTGTTTTGATGACCATAAAAAGATTGTAAATGCATGGGCAAAATTGATAAAAACAGAAAATATTAAAGGATATATAAGGGTTATTTCTCTCGGGGGGAAGGCCAGATGGAAGATCCTTGAAAAAACAGAATGATACAAATCTACCAAAGGTATTGAGGAGAATAAACAAAATATTGATAATAGGTTAAACTATTACATTAAAAGGGAAAACTATGCACTTTATCATTATAGGGTGTGGAAAAGTAGGCAGTCAACTTGCCAGGTATCTTTCAGAAGACCATAATGTTGTTGTTATTGATAAGAATCCCGAGAGTTTCAAGTTCCTCGGTCTGGTTTTTAATGGTATAACCATTGTAGGGAATTGTATAAACCTTGATGTGTTGAAAGAGGCAGGAATAGAAGAGTGCGATGGTATTGCTGCTGTTACAGATGATGATAATGTTAATATTGTTGTTGGCCAGATTGCAAAAAAGATGTTTGACATAAACAAGTGTATCCTCAGGATTGTTGATCCTGAAAAAAATGAGATATACAGAAAACTTGGTTATGATGTAATTAGTGGTCAGCGACTTGTTGCAGCGATAATCAGGGATAAGTTGATTGAAAAAGGAACAACAACCTATATTGTGGAGAGTGGTGAGGTAGGTTTTATTGAGGTTATTATTGACAAAAACAAATCTGGTGGAAAGGCTTCTGACCTGAATATCCCTGGAGATTTTAAGGTTGCTCTTATAATAAAACAGGATGGTCCAATAATTCCAGATGATGGGTATGTCTTAAAAGAGGGGGATATTGTTATTGGCATTATCAGGATGAAGAATGCACAGAAAATTAAAAGAATACTGGAGATACAATGAAGATTATTATTGTTGGTGGTGGAAAAGTAGGATATTTTCTTGCAGAAAGGCTTGCAAGGTCTCACTATGTTTCATTGGTCGAAAAAAATGCGGAGGTTACCGAATCAATCGCAGGAAACAAAAACATGCTTGTTATTAATGGTGATGGATGTCAAACAGATATTCTTACACAGGCGGGTATTAAGGAATGCGATGTGATTGCAGCCGTGACAGGTGAGGATGAAGATAATCTTGTTATATGCCAGATTGCAAAAGATATCTTCAAGGTTAAACGGACAGTTGCGAGGGTTAATGACCCTAAGAATGAAAAAATATTCTTTCAACTCGGTGTTGATATTGCCATTGATAGTACAGCGGTTATCGCCAAGATAATAGAGGAAGAGGTTTCTCTCGAAGATATGATAAATCTTTGTGCTTTTAAGAAGGGACAGTTATCTCTGGTAAGAATAGATCTTCCCGAAGAAGCACCAATAGTTAAAAAAAGTTTGAAAGAAATTTCTTTACCTGCTGAAAGTATTATCGTGGCTGTTTTAAGAAAAGACCATCTGATTGTTCCTGATAGAGATTTTGTTTTTCAGGAAGGGGACGAAATAGTTGCTCTTACAAAGGTTGAGGACGAAGGAGATGTTCTTAATTCTTTAATAGGCAAGATGTAATATGAAGAAAAGATTAATAAAATATATTAGAATGCTCGAAAAGGGCATCATAGGAATATCTATAGAACTTATTTATCCATTGATTGTTACAATTTCTGCTTTTCTTTTTTGTTTGATTATGTTTATTTCGGAGATATCTTTTAGATGATTCCTGATTTTAGTAAAGATGATATTACTGTTGTATCTCACCACATCGGAAAGATTTTTATTGCTTTTGGAATGGTGCAGATTATCCCAATATTTATAGGATTAATCTGCGGAGAAATCAGTGCGGTGATTGACTTTTTTATATCAATTATCGCCTGTTTTGCATTTGCTTCTATTCTTCTTTATTTTTCTCCATATCTCCAGGAGATAAACTGGAGACAGGGAATGATTATTGTTTCCCTGTCGTGGTTGCTTGCAATGTTTTTTTCTGCTCTTCCTCTGTTTCTCAGCGGCCATTATGGATGTTATCTTGATGCCTGTTTTGAATCAATGAGTGCATATGCAACCACAGGTCTTGTGCTTGTTCAGGATCTTGATCATATGTCATATGCCCATAATATCTGGAGACACTTAATGTGTTTTCTTGGTGGGCAGGGTATTATTCTTGTTGCTCTTGTATTCTTTTTCAGGGGAGGAGATGCCCTTCGTATTTATGTTGGAGAGGCGAGAGATGATAAGATTTTGCCTAACAGTATTACAACTGCAAAATTTATTTGGATGGTCAGCCTTACATATCTTGTTATAGGGTCATTAATGCTGGCTACTGTATTGTTATTTCATAAGGTTAGCCTCCCGAGGGCATTATTTCATGGTATCTGTATATTTATGGCTGGATGGGATACAGCAGGATTTGCGCCTCAATCATTAAACATTATTTACTATCATTGTCCTTTTTTTGAACTTATCACGATAATTATCATTCTCCTCGGAGCAACAAGTTTTGGTGTACATTATGCTGTATGGACAGGAAAATTCAGTGAACTGAGGGAGGATTTTGAGGTAAAGGTTCTTATGTCCACAATATTTTTTACTTATTTCATTGTTCTTGTTGGTTTTTCAGGACAGGCATCCCTCTTTAGCGATGCATTTTCATTCTTCAGGACAACATTTTATCAACTTATCTCAGGACATACAGGAGTTGGGTACAATAATATCTATTCATCTGAACTTGCGAACTGGCCAGAACTTGCTTTGTTTGGTGTTATTGTTGCTATGGGTATCGGTGGTTGTACAAACTCAACCGCGGGTGGCATAAAGGTTTTCAGGATAGGTCTTCTTTATAAGTCAATAAAAAGGGAGGTCCGCAGGCTTGCATATCCAGAAAGTTCCTATATAAAGGAATTTTTTCATCATCAGAGAGAAATTTCAATAGATGATACAATGGTAAAAACCGCAATGATTATTACGGTTTGTTATATTCTTCTATATCTTTCTGGTGCTGTTGTTGCCTCATTTTTTGGGTATGGTTTTTTCAATGGCTTATTTGAATCAGTTTCCGCTGCGGCTAATGTTGGATTATCCGTCGGCATTACAAGTCCCTCAATGCCAGCATTTCTTAAGGTATGGTATATTATTGAGATGTGGACAGGACGACTTGAATTTTTTGCAATATTTATTCTTATAAGGTTTTTTGTTAAAACCGTGAAAAGATGAAAAAAATAAAGATTATTTTTATAGGCCTGTTGTTTGGAAGGATAATTTTTCTTTACGGAGGGGACAGAACAAATGTTTCAGCACTTATCACAAATCCGACCTTATTTGATGGAAGGATTGTACAGGTTGAAGGAGAACTTGTGGGTGATATTATCGAGGGTAGTGATGGATTTTGGGTAAATCTCCTTGATTCTGAATCTGCAATTGGTATATGGTGCCCAGTAGTAGAAAAGGCGAAAATCAGGTTTCTTGGAAGGTACGAGGTGCAGGGTGATTATGTTAGAATAACAGGTGTATTCCACAGGCAATGCGGTCAGCATGCCGGAGATATTGATATACATGCAAACTCAGTAGATGTTTTACAACAAGGGTATGAAGTACCTGAAGAAATTCCGCTTGAAAAGGCATTTTTCGCAATTTTTCTCGGGATTGTCAGCCTTGCTGCTATTGGTATTCTTCAAGTTTTGAGCCGCAGAGAAACCCATCCGAATGGTTAAAAATTTTTGTCCTTACAATTTTCCCTATTATATCTTCAGTACCTTCCAATATTACAGGAAAATCCTGTATATTTCTTCCAATAAAATGGTTTTGTTTTTTTATGCTTTTTCTCTCAATAAAAACCTCACATGTTTTCCCTGAGAATGATTGCATAATTTCATTGCTTATTTTTTTCTGTGTCTCAAGTAAGGTTCTATGCCTGTGTTCTTTTTCTTCTTTTGATACATTATCCTTCAACAGGTATGCCTTTGTGCCAGGCCTTGGTGAATACTTAAAGATATAAAGTTCACTGAATCTTACTTTTTCAACAATTTTTAGTGTTTCATTGAAATCTGAATCTGTTTCTTCAGGGAATCCTAAAAGAATATCAGATGTAATAGAAATATCAGGCATTAAATTTCTTGCCATTTCAACAACATTGAGAAATTTTTCCACAGTATATTTTCTGTTCATATTTCTTAAGATTTTGTTTGACCCGCTTTGCAAAGGAATGTGGAGTCGTCTTATAACATTTTGGTTTTCGGCCATAATCTGTAAAATTTTTTTGCTTGTGTCCTCTGGGTGAGAGGTTAAAAATCCTACTCTTAATAATCCATTAATCTTACAGACATCAGAAAGTAAATCTCCAAAATCACACTTGTTCTTAAAATCCTTACCATACTCGTTCACATTTTGACCGAGTAAAACCACATATCTTACTCCTCTATTTACTGAACTTTTAATTTCTTTAAGAATTTTTTGTGGATCTTTACTTTGCAATCTACCTCTTGCCATTGGCACAACACAATATGAGCAAAAATTATTACATCCCTTTGTTATTGGTATCATCATTGATGTTTCTTCATTTGATTCTACCAGTTCCATAAAGGGCGAGCTGTTTTCGCCTGTTAAAACCATTTTTTTAGTGATGGGGTTTTCAAGGATTTGTGGAATATATGAGATATGGTTTGGACCACAGACAACATCTATAAAAGGAAATCTTTTCAGAATTTCTTCTCCATACAGGTTTGCAGTACAGCCAAGCAAACATAAAACTGTACCCTTTTTTTTGAGATGTTTGTAACTTGAAAGGAAAGACAGTACCCTATTTTCTGCTTTTTGCCTTATACTGCAACTTATTGCAAGAAGGGCACTTGCTTCTTCAGGATTTTCTGTTTCCTTCCATCCTGAACCTACAAGGGCTCTTCGCAACCTCTCGGCATCAGCAAAATTCATCTGACATCCATACACCCTGATAAAGAATTTTTTTATCATACAGGTTGACTACTGCTTTGAGGTAAGTTCTTTTATTAGCACAGACAAAGATGCAACAAAAAGGCCTACCCAGGAGAAAAAATTAACAAGTACTTTTATTCCAAAATCAATATGGGCTATTTTGAGTTCGATATCAACCGGTGCAAATCCAGCCAAATAGCCCTGTGTAAAAATTTGAAATCCTGCATATCTTATAGGTAAAATAAGTCGTAATATTTCACCACAGGTACTGCCTATAAGAAATCCGAGTACTAAAATTAGAATATACACAAAATATTTCATAAAGATATTTTACCTTTTATAGGGGGAAGGTCAAAAGCAGGGATTGATAAAATCAGGTATATGTGGTTATATATAGGACGAAAATTTTCCACTATAAGAAAACCAATGGCAAACTCAAACTTATTAAGTACTATTAGATCTCTTAAAAACCGTAATTATCGGCTTTTTTTCTTTGGAAATGGCCTTTCTCTTATTGGTACCTGGATGCAATCAGTAACTGTTGGCTGGCTTGTATATAAATTGAGTAATTCATCATATATACTGGGTGTTGCAGGTGCGCTCGGAACCTTGCCTGTAATGCTGTTTTCGCTGTTTGGTGGATATGTCGCGGATAGAGCAAACAGATTTAGAATTCTTCTTATTACACAATCTTTTGCAATGGTCCAGGCATTCTTACTTGCGATATTAACCCTTACAGGTATAGTCAGGGTTAGTCATATACTGGTTCTTTCATTTGTACTCGGTGCAATTAATGCATTTGATATTCCGGCAAGGCAATCATTTGTTGTTAATGTTGTAGAAAAAAAGGAAGATTTACCAAATGCAATTGCCCTTAATTCTTTTCTCGCCAATGGTACAAAATTAATTGGTCCGTCTCTTGCCGGGATTTTTATTGCTGCTGTGGGCGAGGGTATATGTTTTCTCATCAATGCAATTAGTTATACTGCAGTAATTGCAGCACTTTTAATGATGAATGTTTCATATACAACGACAAATAACTCTAATATGGACAGGGAGAGTATTGTAAAGAAATTACGAGAGGGTATTGGATATGTTAAAAATTTTACTCCAATTCGTACAGTTGTTTTATATGTTGCATACTTTAGTATATTTGGGATGTTCTACGGTGTGTTGATGCCTGTTTTTGCAAAGGAAATTTTCCATGGAGATGCAAGAACACTGGGTTTTCTTGTTAGTAGTGGAGGTGTTGGCGCAATTATCGGGGCAATATATCTTGCTTCAAGACCTGTTCATAAAGGTCTTGGCAAACTTATACACATAGCAGGAATTTTTTTCGGCATTGCACTTATTCTATTTTCATACTGTAGAAACCTCTGGGTAGGACTTGTGCTTCTTGTAATAGTCGGGACCTGTATGGTGTTGCAACTTGTTACAGCAAATATTATATTACAGACCCTTGTTCCTGATGAAAAACGGGGCAGGGTTATGAGTTTTCATACCCTTGCTTTTACAGGCACGCAACCTATTAGTTCATATATTGCAGGGGTCCTCGGGAATGCAATCGGGGTACAAAAAGCATCTCTTATTGGGGGAATTTTGTGCATTGCCGGGAGTATTGTTTTCAGAAAACAATATCTTTCCTTCTTAAAAAATCTGCAGAAAACTGAACAGTATAACCTTATAAAGCGAATTTTTATTGGGTAGATTTTTAGGAAGATATTCAATGCGAAATGAGAAAAACGTAGTGATGGATTTTAGTCCTGTATCCTTTTATAAAATCATAAATATATTATTTCCCTTTATTTGTAAAGGAAGTTGGGGGGATTTTTCCCTTTGTGATGGTACCTGTGAAACTAAAGATGGTATTTATTGGTGATTGGCATCCTTCTATCTTTGCCGAATGAGCGGGGTGTAATTTTTATGCCTGGTGGTGCCTGTCGTCTTTTATATTCGCTTCTGTCGACCATTTTTACTATTTTTCTAACAATCTGTTCGTCAAAGCCGGTTTTTATTATTGCATCAATACTCTTATCTTCTTCAACGTACATCTTCAAGATTTTATCGAGGATATCATAATCCGGTAGTGTATCTGAATCCTTTTGATTTGGTCTGAGTTCAGCAGTTGGTTCTCTTAAAAGGATATTTTCTGGAATAACATTGTCTATGGAATTTCTGTATCTTGCTATCCTGTAAACAAGTGTTTTGGGAACATCCTTTATAACAGCAAATCCACCAGCCATATCACCATATAATGTTGCATAACCTGTGCTCATTTCTGACTTATTTCCAGTTGTCAGCACAAGGTACCCAAATTTATTGGAGAGAGCCATAAGAATATTTCCCCTTATCCTTGCCTGAAGATTTTCCTCTGTAATATCAACAATTGTTCCACTGAAATATTGATTCAGTGCATTCAGGTATGCAACAAAAATTTCCTCAATAGGGATAACGAGAAATTGTATACCAAGATTTTCTGCGAGTTTTTTTGCATCTATTTCTGACTGGTTAGAGGAATATCTTCCTGGCATAAATACTCCAACAACCCTTTCTTTGCCAAGAGCATCTACAGCGAGAGCAGCAACAATCGCAGAATCAACTCCTCCGCTTAGTCCAATAACAACCTTTTTAAAGTTATTTTTTTCAACATAATCAGTAAGTCCGAGAAGAAGCGCTTTATACACCTCTTCTTCAGGTGGAAGAGGTTTTGAGATTATTGTCTGAATGTTTTTTTTCTCTTTTCCTTCGATTATAAAATGCGAAGGATTTTTGAATTTTCTTGCTTTAACCTGGATATCTGTAATAAGAATCTGTTCCTTAAATGCTTCTGCTCTCGAGATGATTTTGCCATCTGGCGAAACAGCAAAACTCTGACCATCAAAAACAAGTTCATCCTGTCCACCAACAAGGTTTGTATAAACAAGGAAGAGGTTGTTTTTTTTCGCCACAGTGGTTGCAATCTTTTCTCTTTCTTTAATTTTTCCCATATGATAGGGTGATGCATTGATATTAAAAATTATTGATGCCCCTGATTTTGTTTGTTTTACTGTTGGGCCATTATCACGCCATATATCCTCGCAGATACTTATTCCAAAAACACATCCTTTGTGTTCGATTGAAATCCGGAATACAGGGCTTTCACTTCCAGGTGTAAAGTATCTCATCTCATCAAAAACACCATAGTTTGGAAGAAGTATCTTATGATAGATTGCTTTTATTTTTTTCTGGTTAACTACAGCCGCAGCATTAAAAAGACAGGTTTTTTCTCTGTTTACAAATCCAATTATAGCAACAATATCATTTATTTGCTCTGCGATATGAGATAGTGTTTCTATACAATCATTTATGAATGACTGTTTTAACAAAAGATCCTCAGGAGGATATCCTGTTATCGCGAGTTCGGGAAAGGCAATTATATCAACACCTGAATCTTTTGCTCTGTTTGTATATTCAAGAATCTTCGCAGCATTTCCCTCGAGGTCCCCAACAGTACAATTAATCTGTGCAGATGCAACCCTTAGGGTAAGATTCTTATTTTCTTTGATGTTATCCATAGTATATAGTATACTTTGTAAGGATATGATAGCAAAATCAAAAGTTTCGAGATGTTGTATAACCTTTTATGTATCAGCGGGTATTGTGTTCCCATTGTTTTTTAAGGATACAGCAATATCCATATGCAGACAGGCAATCGAAAAATATCTCATTGAACACATTGAAATAATACCCGAGAATTTACCAGATTTTTTCAATAACCCCATACCTGTTTTTGTATCCTTAAAAAAAGGTAATCAGACAAGAGGATGTTCTGGTAGTTTTAAGACAGAAACAGGAACCCTCGCAGGAGACCTTATAAAATTTTCAATTATCTCTGTAGCAGGCGATTATAGATATAGACCCGTGAGTTTAAGTGAGATGAAAGATATCAGGATACAGATAACAATTCCTGATAGCCCAGTTGAAATCCCTTCTCTTTTTTTCTATAATCCTGAAAAAGAAGGGCTTATCATTGAGAAACAGGGAAAGCAGGGTCTTGTTTTACCGAGAGAAGCAAAAACAGCAGAGTATGCATTTAAGATGTGTCTTAGAAATGCAGGTATTAATGATACCAGTGGGATTACAATTTTTAAGTTTAGTGCAAGAATCTTTACAGAGGATGAAAAATGAAAAAGAAAATTCTTTTCCTTTTGGTTTTTATTTTTTCTGTTTCTGGTTTTTGCGACACGATAACAGGAATTATAAAGACAATAGACAATAAACCAATCGCAGACGCTAAAATCAGTGTTTTTGCAATTCCACAAACAGGTGATGTTCCTGTTAAGATATCTGTCTCTAAAAAAGATGGGAGGTTTAGTATTGATGGCCTTGAGACAGGTTATTACAAAGTGGTTGTCGAGAAAAAAGGTTTCTGTAATAATGTCCTCGGAAGAATTCAGGTTAACCAGGCAAAATATGGAATTGTCAACTACGAAATTGTTTTGAACAGGCCAGGCACAATAAGTGGATTTGTTTATAATCCTGAAGGAACACCTGTTGTGGGCGCAAAGATTTTTAAGTCCCGGGATAAATATGTTATTACAAACAAACAGGGGTTTTATAAGATAGATGGCTTAAATCCAGGGAAAACATATATTTATGTTGAAGCACCGGGTTTTGTAAAGGATTATAGAGACATTGATGTTGAAGATGGAAAGGAAACAGCAGGAATAAACTTTAATCTTTCTTATGCAGGAAGTATTAAAGGAGTTATTGTTGATTCTGAAACAGGAAAGCCAATTAAGGATGCAAATGTTTCTTGCTCAGGAGAATCCTATGGTTCAGCAAAAACAGATGCAACCGGCTATTTTTTTATTGACTTCTTAAAACCTGGTTCTTACAGGATAGAGGCCTATAGGCAGGGCTATGAGGCTGGGCGTCCTGAAAAAGGGTTTTATCTTAAACCAAAGGAAACTACTGATATCGGGAAGATGCCCTTAAAACTTAGATCAAAATACTTTTATCTTAATTCGAGAGAATGGCTGTTTACCTCAGAGGAAAAAGTAAAACTATTCTTTAATGCATTCAGGATAGAAAACTTCACGGCTGATATATATGAGGTTGATTTGTTTAATGAAATCAACAGGTCAAAGTCAAAAAATATTCAGATCAGTGAAATCTTAATGAATGCTGATTTAACAGGTAAAAGCCCTGTTTTCAGCAAGAAGTTTGATATTAAGTATCCTACGCCATTAACTGAACTTTATGATAGAAATGTTTCATTAGGACAATTGCCTGAAGGCGCTTATGTTTTTGTTTTGAAGCCAGAAGGTCTTTCTGAACAAAGAGGATGGTTTTTTGTTTCTGATATTGGATTTATTTCAAAAGTGTGTGACGACAGATGTAATATCACAGTATTTTCTACTGTAAAGAACAGTGTTTTGCCTGATGTTTCAGTGTTTGTTTTTGACTATCTGTGGAATCTTAAAACCCAGATTAAAACAGATATCAATGGCCAGGTGGATTTTGATAATGTTAACAGGTTTATTGTTGTAAGTGGAAAGTCGTTTGCAATTTCAGATACTAAATCCTCACGGATGGGAGGGTTTTCTGATATACGAATGATTTATGGTTATACTGATAGACCTGTTTATAGACCAAGCCAGACAGTATATTTTAAGGCAATCCCGAGAATTGATATGGGAGATAAATATTCCACGCCAGATTTTTCCTTATGCAGGATCAATATAAAAGCGCCTGACGACAGTGTTTTTTATGAAACAACAATCATACCAACAAAAACAGGTTCTATATATGGTTCGTATATACTGCCTGATGAACCTCCTCTCGGGATTTACAGGATTGAATTTATAACTGAGGGCAAGGATCAACTGAGTGGCTCTTGTAATTTTAAGGTTCTCGAATACAGGAAGCCAGAATTTTCCATTGAGATTAAAACAAATAAAAATATGTATCTGCCAGGTGAAAAAATCAAGGCCTCATTTACAGCAAAATACTATTTTGGCACCCCTGTAAAGAATACAGATGTATTATGGTCTGTTTATTCAAAACAAATGTGGGACTACGAGTATGAAGATGAATGGGAAGAAGATTATGAATATGGTGGTTGGTGGAAAGGAGGTCTTGTTTGTTCTGGAAAGGCAAAGACAGATGAAAATGGCATTGCCTTTATTGAAATTCCAACAAAGTCCTCCTATGACCAGAAGCAAACATTTACAATTGAAGTTAAGATGACAGATGAAAGCAGAAGAGAAATAACCCAGAGTGCAAAGGTTATTGTTGTGCCTGGCAGTTTTGAGATATTGATAAAAATACCAAAATATATCTATACACCAGAAGAAGAAATTCCTGTTGTACTTTCGATAAAGCCCTATGAAGGCCAAAAAATCAGTGGTAAAAAACAATTGAAAATTATGGTGAGTCAGGAAACATACGATCAGAAAAAGAGAAGGTGGAATTTCAAAGAAATTTTTTCAAAGAATCTTATTGTGGATAAAGAGGAAACAACTGTTAACATTAAACCAGGTGTTAACGGATATATCAGGATTGATGCCCAGGGAATAGATCAGTATAACAATATTATCACGGCTACAAGATATGTGTGGGTAACAAGCAGGGATTATTATTCTTCGTGGTATGGGAAAAAAGAACTTGAAATTGTCTCTGACAAAATAAGATACAATCCTGGTGAGATTGCAAAGGTTCTTGTTAATTCCTCTTACAGAGATTTAACCCTTCTTTATACAATTGAAGGTAATAAAATTTTCGAAAATAAGGTTATCAAGATGAATGGAAACTCTGTTTTGCTTGAAATTCCCATAAAAGAAGAATATAAACCGAATATTTATGTCACAGTTTGTTCAGTAAAAAACAAAAACCTTTTATACTCGAGTAAATCCCTTGGTGTATCCTGTGATGATAGGTTTCTTAATGTTGAGGTAACCTCTGACAGAGAAAAATATAGACCAGCAGAAAAAGGAGAATATCTGGTTAAGATAACAGACAATACTGGAAAACCTGTTTCTGCTGAATTTTCACTTAGTGTTGTTGATGAAGCAATATATGCTATTTCAAATGAACTTGTTCAAAAGATAGAGGACTTTTTCTATGGCTCAAAAAGGAACAGGGTTGGGACCAGTTATTCTTTTTATCGCTGGTACTATGGTGGTGCTGGTAAGGATTTTGCGCAACAGGATATCAGAAGGAATTTTAAGGATACTGCGTTCTGGCTGCCTTTTGCCTATACAGATGAAAATGGTATTGCAAAAATTCAGGTGGAATTTCCGGATAATCTTACAACCTGGAGATCTACAATCCGTGCAATTACCTCTGATACAAAGGTTGGTACAGGTAAAAACAGTGTTATAACAGCAAAGCCTCTTATGGCTAATCTTATAACACCAAGATTTCTTGTTGAGGATGATCGTCTTTTGATTTCTGGCGTTATACATAACTATACAGGTAATCATCAGAAAATATATACAAAACTTCACGCAGATGGGCTTGATATTCTTGATGAACCAGAAAAAACAATTGAACTTGATTCTAATAAATCAACGAGGGTTGACTGGAAGGTAAAGGTAAATTCAGTCAACCAGGCAACCATCACACTTTATGCAAATTGTCCTGCTGCTTCTGATGGTATGGAACTTAATATACCTGTGTTTTTATATGGTTCTGATGAAAGATATGTATTTGCAGGTCAGTGCTCGGATACAAGAACTGATACATTCTATGTGCCGGTTGGCACAATTCCTGCCTCAGTAGATATAAAATCATATATCTATCCTTCTCTTGTTTCTGGTATGTTTACATCTCTCGATAAACTTGCAAAATATCCCTATGGATGTATTGAGCAGACCCTCAGTGGTTTTCTTCCTGCTATTGGGGTTGCAGATGCTCTTACAAAAATCAAAAAAGAGGATTTGTATTTTCTTGCATCTGATAGAGCAAGATTTGAAGAAATGCTGAAAAACCTGCCTAAAAAGGTAAGCGATGGTCTGATTAAACTTTATAATTATCAGAATGATGATGGTGGTTGGGGATGGTGGCAAAATGATGCAAGCAGTTCATACACAACCGGCTATGTTATGTTTGGACTGTCTTATGCAAAAAAGTCAGGGTATCTTATAAATGAAGACAGGTTTCAAAGAGGGAAAACATGTCTTAAAAATATGATTATGTCTGTAAATGACTATAATCAAAAGGCATTTATGCTTTATGCTCTTACATACTCTGGTGAAAAAAATTCAGAAATTATTGAGGATGTTTATAAAAACAAAGATAAACTTGCCCCGTATACAATGGCTCAATTATGCCTTGTTTTGAAGGAGGTTAAAGACCCGAGAGCAAAAGATGTTCTTGAAGAACTTTGCAGTAAACTTATTAAACCAACTCCATATCTGCATTACTGGCTTGCTGAAGATGGGAATTATTCCTGGATCCATCATAATATTGAAACAACTGCATGGGGATTGCGCGCAATACTGGCAATTGATCCAGAAAGAAAAGAAATTCCTGGTATTTTAAGGTATCTCGTTATGAAAAGACAGGGTGGTCTATGGACATCAACAAAAGATACTGCAATATGTCTTTTTGCTTTTACTGATTACCTAAAACTTATTGATGAATTATCCCCTGATTATACTGTTTTGCTTTCTATGAATGAAAAGATTGTTGCTGAAGAAAAAATCGATAGAGAAAGTATCAAAAAATTTGTTACAACCATTGATACAAAACCAGAAAACCTTGTTAAGGGAGAAGTAAACTCAATAAGCATAGAGAAAAAAGGTGAGGGGAATCTTTATTATTCCCATGTGATTAAATTTTCTGTAAAGGATGTTTCTATTCCTGCTTTTGATGGAGGTTTCAAGGTATCAAGAAGGTACACTGAAATAGAACCAAGGGAAATAACCACCCCTGATGGCCACAAAACCAATGTTTATGATGATATTAACAGACCTGTAAAAAGTAATGAAAAAATAAGGGTTGAAATAAAAATTTCAGGCAGTGAGAAATATGAATATATAATGATAGAAGATCCAATTCCATCTGGATGCGAGGTTGCAAATGAATCCCAGCAGGATTGGTGGTATTGCAGGAAAGAAGTCAGGGATGAAAAGGTTGCATTTTTTACAACTGTCTGGGGAGAAAGGGAAAAAACCATTGTGTATTACTTAAGAGCAGAAACACCTGGTTCATATCATATTCTTCAAACAAAAGCACAGTTGATGTATTTACCTGAGGTGTGGGGCAGTTCTGCAGGTAATACCCTGATAATAGAATAGACAATGATAAAGATATTCAGGAAAACAATCTTCCTTTTGATTTTGCTGAATGCTGTTTGTTTTGCAGATGAGTTTAAGTATAAATGGTCCTCTTATACAACATATTTCAGACAGGATATTGATGAAAGAGATAACAATATAAAGGTTGCAGCAAGATATCTTGACGGTAAGATTCTTATCCCAAAGATTATATTCTCGTTCAATGACGAGGTCACAGATAAAATTTCAGAAGATGAACTTGGCACAGCATCTACTATTGTTGGTGATAAAAGAGTTCTGGGCATTGGAGGTGGATTGTGCCAGGTTTCCTCAACCCTTTATGCAGCAGCACTCTACGCAGGACTTTCCATAGTCGAAAGAAAATCACATTCAGAATTGGTTTCCTATATTCCACCAGGCCTCGATGCAACGGTTTCTATGAATGATGGTGTTGACCTGAAATTTTATAATCCCTATGGCTGTAATCTTATAATAAAAGCCAGTGTTGAAGGTGGCAGCCTTACTGTGGCAATATACGGCACAAAACCCAGAGTGCGCGATATAAAAATTCTTGTTTCAAAGCCAGTCAAAAAAGAACAATTTCTTTACACAACAACAACAAGAACTGTTTTGTCCTCTGGCAAGGAACTTTTTTCTGAAATTGTTTCAATGGACAAATATCTAACACAATAAGTGTTCTCAATGAAGTCAATCAAGAAAAGCGGAAAATATAGTGAGCACCTTCAGGTTTCTTCTTCCTTGATGAAGGGAGACGCGAGAGGGATTTTAATATCTATCTTCAAATAAATTTAATCAGCCCCTATCTGAATCTTCTATGAAGCCATGTAAACCATTCTTCAGGGCTTTCTCTTACATAGTGCTCAATGCGATCATAAAATAACTGAGTATTTACCTGAAAATCATACTCTGCATTATTTGTTTTAATGGTATTGTAAGGACCTTCAATAGAAATTCTATGCCTGAACCCTTGCTTATGGCTTATAAAAGCGCCAAACACACAGGCATCATATTTTCTTGCGAACACAGCAGCGCCTGTTGGTGCCTGGACAGTTTTCTTAAAAAACTCAACCTTTGTTCCTTTTCCTGAGTGTTGGTCAATCAGGATACAAAGAGCATTGCCTTTTCTTAACCATTCAGACGACTGATGAATTATATCCCTTGTGTTTGTCTTTTTTATTTCTGGAATTCCTTTTTTCCGCAGTTTTCTATCAATAAATCTTTCGAGATACTGGTTATTTGTACCTCTTATCAGTATTGTCAGAGGTATACCTGAATAAACTAAACTCGCTATCATAATAGAAAAATTTCCAATGTGTCCGGTAATAAGAACAACTGGTTTTTTTGCCTCGCATACCTTTTTTAATGACTCTAAATTTCTAAATTCTATGAGTTTCAGAGAATCCTCTGGTTTTAATTTTGTCCACAGCACAAATTCAGTTATAAAAAAGATATTCTTCTTAAGAATTCTTTTTATAAGTAAGGTTCTCTCTCGTGGAGACAGAGAGTTTCCATACGCAGCAATGATATTTTTTCTGATTTTCTTTTTCAACGACATACTCAAACATGAAAGATAGCAGATTACATCTGCCACCCGGGGATAAGCATCGCGCGGAAGCATGCTTAAAATGATAAAAAGCCCATAACAAAAAATATACTCTACAGAGTCAAGTATTCTTTGGGATTTTTTTCTTCTCATAATAATAATTTTACTTCAATATGCGAGTATTTGCTAAAACAGACCTTTGTTGATGTGCGAATAAATGGACAAAAAACTGCAACCAGGCGATATTATTAAAGTGCTCTATAATCAATAGTTTATTTTCTCTCTGGGTCCTCTTTCTCTTTGGGGCATAGCCATCCCGCACGCGATCTTTGCCCTGGGATATTAAAAACAGATAAAAGGTGTTATAATTAAATTATGGATTCGGATTTAACGTTTGTTACCAACGAAGACGGGCAAACCCTTAAACAAAGGTTTGAAGTATTAATTAGAGATACACGATTTTTTGATGTATTGGTTGGATACTTTTACGCCAGCGGTTTCCACGCACTTTATAAATCCCTCGAGAAAACAGAAAAAATCCGAATTCTGATTGGAATAAACACTTCCAGAGAAGTTATCAAACTTGTAGATAGAGCAGAAACCGAAACCCAATCAATCTTCCAATTTTCCTCTGCTGAAGTCAAGCAACAATTAGAAGTGGCTGTTACAGAAGAAATGGAAAATTCCGAAGATAATCCAACTGTTGAAGAAAGTATTCATAAATTTCTCGAATGGTTAAGGTCAGGAAAACTTGAGATTCGTGCTTATCCATCAGAAAATATCCACGCCAAACTTTATATTATGACTTTCCAGGAAGGAGACCGAGATATTGGTAGGGTTATTACTGGCTCCAGTAATTTTACTGAGGCAGGATTAAAGGATAATCTTGAGTTTAATGTAGAACTTAAAAACCGAGTTGACTACAAGTTTGCAAAAGCCAAGTTTGACGAACTCTGGAAAGATGCGGTTGATGTAAAAGACAAGTATATTGAATCCATCCAGACCAGAACCTGGCTTAATGACACAATTTCTCCCTATGAACTTTATCTCAAGTTTTTGTATGAATATTTCAGGGATGACCTTGCTCAAACTGAGGAGATTTTTTATGTTTATACCCCTGTGGAGTTTAAGCAACTCGAATATCAAGAACAGGCAGTCCTAAACGCAAGAAAAATTCTTGAAGAGTATGGTGGAGTATTTATTTCTGATGTTGTAGGACTTGGAAAAACATATATTGCCGCGATGCTTGCCAATCAATTAGACGGAAGAAACCTGGTTATTGCACCACCAATGCTTCTTGAAAAAAACAATCCTGGTTCCTGGCCAAATGTATTTGAAGATTTTGGAGTGAGACAAACCCATTTTGAATCTCTCGGTAAACTTGATGATCTTATTCGAGAAGGCACATCCAGATATAAAAATGTGTTTATCGACGAAGCACATCGTTTCAGGACCGAAACAACAATATCTTATGAAAAACTTGCTCAAATCTGTCGTGGGAAACGGGTTATCCTTATAACCGCAACGCCGTACAATAATTCTCCGAAAGATATCCTCAGCCAGATTAAACTATTTCAAAAATCCCGGAAAAGTACTATTCCTAATCTTCCTGACCTGGAAAAATTCTTTTCTTCTTTAGACCAGAGGTTAAAAAATATTGATAGGCAAAGAGAACAAAACGAATATATAAAAATCCAGAGAGAAAATGCAAAAGAAATTCGCGAGAAGGTACTTAAATATCTTATGGTGCGTCGAACCCGTTCGGAAATTGTCAGATATTTTGCCGATGATTTAAAGAAAAACAATTTGAAATTTCCTGATGTAGCCGACCCAAAACCTTTCTATTATCAACTTAACGACAAAGAAGACGAGATTTTTTCCCGGACAATAGAACTTATCACAAACCAATTTAAGTACGCACGTTATACGCCAATGCTTTATTATAAAGGCAAGTTGACACAACCTGAAGAAATTGGCCAGAGGAACATGGGCAAATTTATGAAAATTCTTCTGGTAAAACGATTGGAATCAAGTTTTTATGCATTCCGCAATACAATTGGACGATTTATCCATTCATACGAAAGGTTTCTACAAGAACTTGAAAAAGGAAAGGTCTATGTAAGCAAGAAGTATATTAACAAAATCTTTGAGTTGATTGAGAATGATGATGAAAAGGCAATCCAACGTTTGATTGAAGAGGGCAAAGCAGAGGTATATCCAGCGACAGATTTTAATGAAAAGTTTGAACTTGATCTCAGAAGTGACCTTGCCATTCTGAAAACAATAGAAACAAAGTGGCAGGAAATTAAGCGAGACCCTAAATTTCTTGAATTCAAGGACAGATTGAAAGAAGAAGATATTTTAAGAAAGCAGAAACTCATAGTTTTTACTGAATCAAAAGAAACAGCAGAAGACCTTGCTAAAAATCTGGATGTGCTATTTCCGAATCAAGTATTGGTATATACCGGTGGTTCTAATGTAGAGGTCAGAGAAAAGGTTATTGAAAATTTTGATGGTCGTGCTCGTTTTCCAAAGGACGATTATAGAATTCTCGTCAGCACCGAAATTCTTTCAGAAGGGGTTAACCTTCATCGTTCTAATGTGATTATAAACTATGATATTCCGTGGAATCCAACACGACTTATGCAACGAGTAGGTCGCATTAACCGCGTTGATACAAAATTTGACGAGATTTACAGTTTTACCTTTTTTCCGACCAGACAATCTAATGAACTGATAAAACTTAAAGAAGCCGCAGAAGCAAAAATTCATGCTTTTATGACTCTTCTCGGAGAAGACGCAAGGATTCTTACTGAAGGAGAGCCAATTGGTTCTCATGAACTCTTTGATATGTTGATTTCCAAAAAGACCATTACCGGCGAGGACGAACAAGATGAAAGTGAACTTAAATATCTTCAAATCATTAAAGGCATAAGAGATTCAAAACCCGACCTTTTTGAGAAAATAAAGCGATTTCCCAAAAAAGCCAGAACTGCTCGTGAATCCAATGATACAGGAGATGCCCTTTTAACCTATTTCAGAAAAGGTAAACTTCAGAAATTCTTTTTTGCTAAAGACAAAACTCAGGAATTGGATTTTCTTTCTGCTGCGAAACTCCTTGAAATAAACATTGAAACGCCCAGAGCCAAACTCGGGAAAGATTATTATGGATTTCTCGAGAAAAATAAGCAGGCATTTTTTGAAACTACAACCGAGGAACCACCCGAGCCAGGGGCACGTCGCGGCCGGGACGCAGCAACAAAAATTTTAAGGATGCTTAAAGCAATTTACGATATCAGGCAATTTACTGAAGAACAGGAAATCTATCTTAAAAGAGTGATACAACAGATTGGGGAAGGTGGTCTTACCAGACAGACAACCAAACGGACCCTTCAAGCATTGCAGAAAGAAATTGGAGAAAATGGTCCTCAGCCCTTACGCATCCTTGCTGTGCTTCAGAAGCACATACCGGCTGCTTTACTGGAAAGCCATGCAGTGGAAAGCAGTGCTCAAACATCTGGTCCTCGCGAGGTTATATTATCTGAATACTTTGTAGGGAAAAATGGATAAAAACCAGGCACGACAACTTGTAAAAGAAGTTTTTGAAAACCCTTTTGATAGAAATCTTTTTTATAGATTTACAAAAGAACTATTGAATCATTTTGATGATGCCCCTTTTATTTATCGGGGCAATTTTATCCCTGACGCCTATAAAGAATATATTCACACTCTGGGTCGAATCGGTAAATACGAAGATCCCGATGGCAAGAGAATTGACATCCTTATTGTTAAATTCAAAAAAGAATCATCACTTGAATATGCCAGAACAATGCAGAGAAATTTTATTGCCTGGTATCTTAATGGAAGTAGAGGCGAGCAATTAAAAGATGCCGCTCTGGTGGCATTTGTCTCTCCAAATTGTGATGACTGGCGGTTTTCTCTTGTGAGGATGGACTATCGGTTTAACGAACAAGGAAAAGTAAAAGAAGAATTCACGCCTGCTAAAAGATATTCTTTTCTCGTCGGGAAAAACGAAACAAGCCATACAGCCCAGAGTCGTTTTTTGCCTCTTATAGAAGATGATGCCAGTAATCCATCACTCGGACAATTAGAAGAGGCATTCAGCGTTGAAAAAGTTACCAGGGAATTTTTTGAGAAATACCGGGAACTTTATCTTCAGGTAAAAGAGATACTGGACGACCTTGTTAGCAAGGATTCAGCCATTAAAAATGATTTTGAAGGGAAAAATATAAACACAGTTGATTTTTCCAAAAAACTATTGGGCCAGATTGTATTCCTGTATTTCTTGCAGAAGAAAGGATGGTTTGGAGTTAAACGAAATCAGCCCTGGGGCAGTGGTTCGAAACATTTCCTGAGGGAACTTTTTCAAAAGAAATGTGGCGATTATAAAAACTTCTTTAATGATATTCTTGAACCACTTTTTTACGAAGCACTTCGGCTTGAAAGACCAGACGATTATTACAGCAAATTTGATTGCAGGATTCCTTTTCTCAATGGCGGGCTTTTTGACCCACTCAACAACTATGATTGGATAAACACAGATATTCTTCTTCCCGATGAATTGTTTTCAAACAATTATAAAACAAAAGAAGGAGACACAGGCACCGGCATTTTAGATATCTTTGATCGCTATAATTTTACTGTTAAAGAAGACGAACCCCTTGAAAAAGAAGTTGCCGTTGACCCTGAAATGTTAGGAAAGGTTTTTGAAAATTTATTAGAGGTAAAAGACCGTAAATCTAAAGGGACCTATTATACCCCACGGGAAATTGTCCACTATATGTGCGAACAAAGTTTAATTAACTATCTAACAACAGAATTAGAAGGCAAAGTAAATAAAGAAGATATTGAGACGCTTGTTAAATATGGAGAAACAGCCGTTGAACACGAAAGTAGAGTAGAAAACTATGGAAGACAAACAAAAACCTATTCTTACAAATTGCCAGAAAGTATTCGTCAGAATGCCAGATTGATAGACGAAAAGCTTTCAACAATCAGAGTATGCGACCCAGCAGTTGGCTCGGGTGCTTTTTTAGTTGGTATGATGGGAGAAATTATCCGAGCGCGCAATGCACTTAATCCATACCTGAAAGAGAGCAGAACAATCTACGACCTTAAGCGGCATGCAATCCAGAACTGCCTGTATGGCGTGGATATCGACCCCGGAGCAGTAGACATTGCTAAACTTAGATTATGGCTTTCTCTTGTAGTTGAAGAAGAAGACATCAAGCAGATTAAGCCATTACCAAATCTTGATTATAAAATTGTCTGTGGCAATTCGCTTCTGGGCGTAGAGAAAAACCTTTTGAATTATTCTTTGTTTGATAAACTTGAAGAACTTAAGCCGTTATTTTTTAATGAGACCAATGCAAGAAGGAAGCAGGAATATAAGAACCAGATTAATGAATTAATCAGCCAGATTACCAATGGTCACAAGGACTTTGATTTTGAGGTTTATTTTTCAGAGGTCTTCCATGAAAAAGGTGGATTTGATGTGGTGATAGCAAATCCCCCGTATGTAGATTCAGAAACGATGGCAAAGATGGATGCAAATTCGCGCAACAAATATTCATTAATCTATAAATCTGCAAAAGGCAACTGGGACGTTTTTATTATCTTCATCGAAAGGGGGATACAAATCCTCAAGATAAACGGAACCATAACTTATATAGTCCCTAACAAGTTGATCTCGGCAAGATACGCAGAAACGTTAAGGCGTATTTTATTGAAAAAAGATATAAAGGAAATTAGGGATTTCTCGCAGGTTGACGTTTTTAAAGAAGTGGATGTCTATCCTGTTGTATTCCTTATTCAAAATAATACCAAGAGTGCTTCTGTAGTGATGACTTCTATGAGAAATATTGAGGAAATTAATGAGCAAAATATAATTCCAGCTCAAACCTTTTACGAGGACACCGATTGGGCGAGATATTTTTCTTCTCGGATGATTTTGAATATAATTCTTAAAGTTTCCGCCTTCCCTTCGTTGAGTAATTACTGTAACAAGATTTCTGGGGCGGCTACAGTAAGCGAAGCTTATGAATTCAAGAAACACTTAAAAGAAGAGACCACGCAAGACAAGGGATTTAAGAGATTAGTAAACACAGGTACCATTGATCGTTATTTAATCCTTTGGGGCAAACGAAAAACCCAGTATATTAAATCGTCTTACCTTAAGCCCATAATACAAGATGAAGAATTGGGACGCGTAAGCGAACGAAGATTAGAACAAGCGAATTTAGAGAAAATAATAATCGCTGGAATGGTTAAGGAATTAGAATGTGTCTACGACGAAGGTGAGTTTTTGGCTGGCAAATCTACCACAATAATTTTAGGCGACAGACAAAATAAACTTCCATTGAAAGTTATACTTTCGCTACTAAATAGTACTCTAATTTCCTTTTGGTATAAACATTTTTTTCGATCCTTGGCGTTGGCAGGTGGATATTTACGTATTAGCGAGAGAGAAATAAGTCAAATCCCAATCCCCAAGATTTCTCAATTTCAACAGAACATTTTGATTGCCCTCGTTGACAAAATTCTTGCTATTACCAAAGACGAGGACTATTTACAAAATCCTGCCAAGCAAGCCAAAGTTAAAGAATACGAAAAACAAATAGACCAATTGGTCTACAAATTATATGGGTTAACAGATGAAGAAATAACAATTGTGGAGGGACAATACAATGATAAAAAGAATTAAAAAAATAAAAGGAGTAGGGAGGTTTTTAAATGTAGGACATATAGAGCTTGGCCGGTTGACTTTAATCTACGGTCCAAACTGTTACGGAAAATCAACTCTTTCTGATATTTTTCGTTCGTTAGGGAATCGAACTCCAGAATTTCTATTTAATAGACAATCGATAACAAGAGATGATCATCCCCCTGCTCAAGAGGTGTGTTTCAGCATCAAAAATGATACAGATAGAACAGAACAAGATATTTCTTGCATTGATCAAAGATGGAACGCGGAAAACTTTAATTACTCAGTAGAAGTTTTCGACTCTCGGTTTATTGAGGACAATATTTTTACAGGATTAACGATTTCAAGGTTTAATAAGGAAAACCTAACAAATTTGTTGATAGGCGAAGAAAGTGTAGAAATTGGCAAACGGATAGATTCCTTAAAAAATAAGTCGCTTCATGAAATAAAAAAAGATATGGGAAAAATTGAGGATTTGCTCAAAAGGAGTTTGGGGACTTTAGATTTGGAAATAAATCTTGAAGATTTTATACTAATAGAGAAACCAGAAGATATCGGGATCGCCAAAACTAATTTGGATAAACTTCAGGGAAATCTAAAAACAATTGAAAAGTCAATTTCAGAGAGGGAAAGGATCTTGGAACTTGCTGAACCTGTTAAAATTACTCCCGAAAACCCTATTCCAATAGTTAAGTCCATAGATGAATCTCTAAGAAAAAACTTTGAAGAGATAAATGAAACTGCATATAAACGAATGCGGGAACATATAGAACAACACTTTAATTTTCATGATGGCGAAGAAGAGAAATGGATTGAAAAGGGGATCAAAGGTTATCTTAAACAAAATAAAGACGGTACAACTTTACATTGTCCGTTGTGTAGCCAAGGTTTAGATAAGGTTGCTGACCTTATTGGAACATATAATTCGGTATTCAGTGAGGAATATGAAAATTTTTGTAAGGAAGTTATTGCAACATTGGATACTAAATATCAAGAATTTAATAAGATTATTTCCGATGTTAAATTGGTAGAAAATTTAGTAGACAAAAATATGGCAAATTCTCGTCGATGGCAAGATTACTTTACGGGCGATGCCCAAAAATTTGTTGAACAAGTGGATAATTGGAGCACCAAAGTAAAGGAATTCACCACTGATTTCGTGAGCATAATGGAAGAAATTGCTGGTAAATCAGGGAAACTTATTGCTGAGAAAAAAAAGAAACCTTTTGTTGCTATAACGGAGTCACTTATCACAGATAAATTGCTAACTATTTATCAACAATTTGAGGAAATAGTCAATCAATACAATGAAGACATAAATTATCTCTTAAGAGAAATAACTGTTCTTAAAACACTAAGTCAGAATAACCAAGAATCGGGGAAGTTAAAAACTGAAATAGCAAATTTAAACATGGGAATAAAAAGATACGAATTGGCAACAGATATAGACAAATTGCAACTCTTGAGGGAACAAAAAAGAAAAATGGAACTGGAAATTAACGATTTACAGGCAATGTTGGAACAAGAAAATGAAAAATTCATTGAACCATGTTTTAAAAATATCACACAAATTTTCAATAGATTAGGCTCTCCTGATTTTGAAATTCAAGCAACCTATCGACGTTGGGGAGGCCAACCGGTGTATGAACCGATAATCAAATTTGCGAATAAGGAGATTACTTCTGATCAGTTACCGTTTATATTTAGTGATGCAGACAGAAGGGCTTTAGCATTTTCAATCTTCATTTCAAAACTTTGGAGAAAAAGCGAGGACGAATTAAAAAATACCATTGTTTTTTTAGATGACCCAATAACTAGTTTTGACGATAATAGAATTTCGCAAACATTTATAGAAATTAAGAATCTCGCGACGGCTTGTCGTCAATTGATTATAGCAGCCCACCACAGTGGATTTTTACTTGATACTTATGAAAAACTGAAAAATATACCACATGTAGACTTAAAATTTATTGAAATCAAGAGAGATGAATTTGGTAGCTCTTTCGTGTCTGTCAGTGACCCCAAAACTAGGTTGGATCCACATGCACGGGAAATCGAAAAGGTGGAAAGGTTTATTAATGAAGACCGTGATATAAGTGCATCTGATGTACGACGGGCGCTAAGACCAATATTGCAAAAAGAACTGGAATGGAGATTTAGAAAGAATTTAAAAGGAGCATCTTTTAGTGGGCTTGGTGGTCTTGTAACTAAACTTAAAGAAAAAGGTTCAATCACTGACCAAATGGCAGAAAAACTTTATGATTTTAATGATGTTCTTCAAGATGACCACCATGAAACTATTTTAGATATGGACGAGGACACAAGAAATTTATCCAAGGAGATTATTAAATTTATTTTTGTAGAGTTGAATCCAGCGGTACCGTAAGTTTGGAGTAAAAAGTTTTTGCCTGTAGAACACTCCCCCTCAGGCACAAATTTTACGAAGACATGTAAAAGAAGATAATAGGGAGGAAAGCACAATTTTAGGAGGTAAATACGATGAAAAGACAAGCGTTGATAATATCAAATCCCGGTGAAATAGGGGAAGAAAATTATTGTAATGGGGTAAATCAGGATGTTTCAAATTATGAGTCGTTTCTTCTTTCTCCCATAGGTGGTGCGTGGCACAATACGGAAATTCGCAAATTGTTCCGCCCGTCGGTTTTACAAGTGCGACAGGTCTTAAAACAACTGAGCGGAATTGACTATTCTTTGATAATTTTTACAGGGCATGGCTCTGCTCTTACTCCCTATTCCACGATTCTTGAATTGAGAAGAAAGGAAGAACTTGATTCAAGGGAACTTCGTAATGCTACAAAGAAGCAGACAATAATTCTTGATTGCTGTAGGGAACCAAGTGATATTAGTATTTTCTTTGAAAAGGGGATAGAAAAAAGGGCTAAGGCTATTGCTATTCATCCTGACAGATGCAGGTATTACTACGACAGCCAAATTGAAGGATGTGGGAATGAGGTAGTGGTAATGTATGCCTGTTCCTTTGGGCAAAAGGCATACGACAACAGTGCTCAAGGAGGAATTTATTCCTCATATCTTATAGCCGGAGCGAGATGGTGGTCGGATGGTGTTGAGATCGGAATGAACCGTTCGTACAGTATTCTTTCCGTTGTTGATGCCCATGAGGAAGCTGATATTTCTACCTTTAAGCACACGGGATATAAGCAGAAGCCGGTAATAGAGAAGCCCCGTAGTGGGCCATATTTTCCATTCTGTGTAGTTGCGTAGTATATACTTAAACAATTTTGAGATTTTGTAGTAAATTAAGTAACTGCAAATTGCCAAGTTGACAATATAAGCACATGACTAAGATTAAGGAATTCATAGTGC
>ERZ795052.989-NODE-989-length-40707-cov-26.545976_pt1 | contig 40707 bp, 23 predicted proteins | sample MGYA00375136_ERZ795052 | MGnify/ENA primary metagenome ERZ795052 (study PRJEB30181, sample SAMN05720156) | activated sludge metagenome | isolation source: Anaerobic digester | place: Japan | collected 2015-05-26 ... | reverse complement strand
CTAGCGGCACGCGTGGCCGACGTGGTGTATCTCCTCCTGACGATGAACAACCGGTAACATGACCGACGTATTCTCCAAAGAGAAGCGAAGCTGGATCATGAGTCGCGTCAAAGGGCGAGACACCAAGCCGGAGATGTTGGTACGTTCGTTTGTTCATCGGATGGGATTTCGCTTTCGGGTTCATAGGCGTGAGCTGCCAGGTAACCCTGATATCGTGCTGCCGCGACACGGCAAAGTAATCTTCGTACACGGATGTTTCTGGCACGGGCACAAACGGTGCCCTCGGTCGAAGCGGCCGGCAACGAACAAAAGCGTCTGGAACAAGAAGCTTGATGCGAACATTGAGAGAGATAAGTACTGCCGAAAGGAGCTACTCCGGATGGGTTGGAAGTTGCTGGTAGTATGGCAATGCGAGACCCACAACCCGGAGAAGCTGTTAGGGAAGCTGGAAAGGTTTCTGCATGACGAATGAACGAAAGAAGTTGACGCCAAACGACCCGGAAGCCGTAAGGCAGAAGGTAGCAAAACTCATCGCGAACTTCGAAGCGGAGCTTCGGTCGGGCGAGCTTCGCCAGAAGGTTCTTGCCCTGATTCCAATCTTCCATGGGCTGCGCGACATCGGCAAGGCACTGATACCGGCCGAGTACGCTTCGGCCGCAAGAGACCGGATCTTGTATTACTTCAGGCAGTATCCTGGAACGATCATCAACGGCGACGAACTGCTTGTCGTATCGGGGATTCAGGAGTACGCGCGGCGCTTGCGAGAACTGCGTGTTCAGTTCGGTTGGGTGATCGTGAGCGGCGTCACAATCAAGGAAATGAGCGAGGACGAAGCAGAAGAAGTACCGGACGCACTCAAGGCCATGAGGCCGAATGAGTACGTTCTCTTGAGTGCGGCGGAGGATCGCGACGCGGCGCATCGCTGGCACGTCGCGAACGCAATCCGCAAGGAGCGCGGATCGGTGCGCGGCAAGATTCTGAAGTTTCTTCGGGCAAACGTCGGGCGGGGTGTGACGAACGAGGAGTTGCGTTACGTAGCCGGGGACAAAACGGAGTGGGCACGACGCGTTCGCGAGCTGCGGACGGAGCATGGTTGGCCAATCGCGACAAAGACCACCGGGCGCCCGGATTTGGGCATCGGGGTCTACGTGTTGCAGGCAGAGCGGCAAAGCCCGGAACATGACCGTAACATTCCGGACGATGTTCGTCGAGAAGTTATGCGGCGCGACGGGTATAAGTGTCGAATGTGCGGATGGTCACACGAAGAATGGAATCCGTCCGACCCGCGACATTTGGAGTTGCATCATATAGAGCATCATGCAAAGGGTGGTGCGAACGTGGGGGAGAATCTGAAGACCTTATGCACGGTATGTCATGACAAGGTACACCGCAGGGACAAGTGGTAGTAGCGCCGAATGTTTCGAACGAATGTCTTTCCTGATGAATTGTGTGTTCTTAGAGACCGGTGACGGGCGTCTAACAACCGGTTGCAGCGGACGGCGCTAACGCGCCGCCGCTGAACCGGAGCGTTGGGCGACATAAGAGTGAGCATGGTGGATGTTGGACGGGGAGGGCAATGAACTCTGTGTTGCGTTACCTATGCGTTGCGGTTTGTGCCATCGTTTTGAGCAGCGGGTGGTGCCGCGGCGATGAAACGAAACCACCAAAGACTCCCTCGCTTTCAGAGATCATTTTCATTGGTCTGCGGCCGGCAAAGGAATTAGACCCCTCGCACTACCCAAAGGAGCGTCGGCTCTGCCTCCAGAATTATCTTGCAGCCATTGCGCCAGACTCCTTTCTTTGGACGTTCGAATCCCCTTCTATTCTGGAAAGGGTGGTACTTGTCAGGAGGGTGGTTATGACGGAACAAATGGTCACCATCCTCGGGCGGCAGGTGCGCTCCGAGGCGGAAGCCTTTGCCAATGTAATGCCCCTTATGCCTGAGTGGGAGGGCATGAGTGAGGGTCCCGTGGGTGAGGCGGATTTTGTTGACGATTGGTTGAGAGAACGGCCCAGTACCCCCATCGCCCCTTTTCTCTACCTTTTAAAAGCCCATCGGCTCAGAGCGGGCTATGAAGCCGCACGGGCTAGACATGATAAGAATCTGTGGCCAATCTTTGCAAGACGTTATCGAGAGGCGCTGAAGTTGGCCAAATCATCATCCAATCCTCTCATTTCTTGCATCGCCGACGATTTAGATGCCCAGCCCTTTGTCTATCTGAAAGGTCAAGGAATGCCCTGACATGAAAAAGTTCACATTTGTGTTCACTTTGATCGGCTTATGCTTTTTGATGTTTCCCCTTTCCGCCGGCGCCTGTTCCTGCGCATGGAGAGGCCCGTTTCTCGTTGCGGCAAAGGATGCGCCGCTGATCGTTCATGGCAGGATTATTCGCCATCATCCCGGACAATCGCCGACCATGAGTGTTCTCGTTTTGGAAACGATAAAGGGCGGATTGCTTGATTCCGGAATGGTTGTTCAGATGGGCGACGGGATGCAATGCCGCCCCTCACGGGAAGGTTTTCCACCCGGCAGTGAATGGATTCTGGCGCTTAATGGATCAGGTTCAAAGCCCGGTGATGGTTGGGCCCTTTCTCATTGCGGAGAATATTCGCTTCGAGTGGAGAAAGGGGAAGTTATCGGCAGCATTGATGGAACGCAATCTCAGGTAAAACGGATGCCCCTGGATGAATTGAAACGTAAAATTCGCTATCCGCCCTTTCATACAACATTCGAAGGGAGAGTGTCACAGGGTAAACGATTCCAGCATCCATTCGGCGAGATGTTTGTATTCGTCCTCGAACCCCTGGCGGACGGATGGGAAATTGTCATCAAAGAACATGGACGAGATGAAAACCTGGCACGTCTTACCTCGCCTTTTCACTTTGTCCCCAACCCAAGGTATATCGAAGGCTGGCATCTGTCCGAAAATCCTTCTGCGTGCACAACGCGTGAGTATCTTGCTGATGCTGGTCCTGCCAACCCAAGAGAGTTCATCTTTTCTCCCGAGGTTGGAAAAAGAATTGATGCGTCTAAATTGAACCGTGCGGTGGAGCCTCAAGAAGTGGAGGAGATTCAGCGTTTCGGTCGGGGAGTGCTGACCATTAGGGAATTCAAGCTTCAGCCGACCGCGGAAGGTTGCCCGGTGATAGAATGGATACAGTTTTCCGTTCGCCTGCAAGGAGGTTATTGAAGGTTTGCCGAACACGCAATGGCGAGTCGGTAACCGCAGCCTGTAATGTCATGTGAAGGCGCTTATGAGCAAGAATAGAACTGGTGAAAAGGCGGGATGGATTGGCGGTTGGGCAGGGGGTTTCATTTGGATCCTTATCCTGGCAGGTCTATTTTTTTACCGGCAAGAATTTGGGCAAGGTGTCGTGGGGATAGCTTTGACCGGGGCTGCCGTTGCCGCAGTACTGTACTATGCGCCATGGCGGCATCCGTCAACACCGTATTGGAAACTCATGCTTGCACCCTATGGCTTGTTTTTCTTTGCTGTTGCCTGGGCAGCATGGTCATTCGGCGGCATCGGGGGGCTCGGGTTCAACTGGTGGAATTTGATTTGGCTTCTGCCCGCTCTCAGCCCGTTTGGATTTTTAAGCAATAGGAGAGGGACGGAATCAGACGCCCAACCAGGCGCTGCACCGGGCGGGGATGTCGCTTCGCTTCACCCCCGCCGGTGAGATCGGTCGTTGGGCCTAAATGTTCGGCTTGACAATGCTTCAATGCAGGAGTACAATTGTACATATGAAAATTATTGCAGATACAAACATCTTTATTGCGGTAGCTTTAAATGAGCCCGAGAAAGAAATATTGATAAGCCTTACTGAAGGCCATGATCTGGTTGCACCTGAAGTGTTGCCGTTTGAAATTGGTAATGCATTGACGGCAATGGTAAAACGAAGAACATTATTGGCCAATGAGGCCGTTTTAGCTTGGGCTGCGATACAACATATTCCAGTTGATCTTCGAAGGATAAATATTGCGGCGGCTCTGAAAATAGCAATACAGCACAATACTTATGCATACGATGCCTATTTTTTAGAATGCGCTCTTAACCAACGCAGCCCCTTATTGACATTAGATCGGCAGATGAGAGAGATTGCCAGAACAATTGGAATCCAAATTATGGAGTAAAATCATGAAAGTCTATACTTATTCGGAAGCAAGGCAGCGTTTTGCTGAGATTCTTAACATCGCACGCGAGGAGGATGTGATTATCCAAAGGCGAGGAGGTGAAACATTCACGATTGCTTTCAATAGAACGTCTCGATCACCTTTTGCTATACCCGGTATAAAAACCAAGGCTACCACCGCGGATATTCTTCAGGCTATCAGAGATTCACGAGAAATAATTGCCGAACCAAGCGATCCGCCGGACCCACGTTCCGCGGGCCGGTGATCTCCGCGTCAGGCACAGACAAAGACATGGGCAAACATCCATCCATCGCCTGGGTATTGTTGGCGATCACATGCCTCGTTGCCGTCTTGGGGTTGAACCCGCGTATTCGGCATCAGTGGCGCTGGGGACGCACGCGTACGAGCATTCCCATGTCGACGTTTGGGGCGGCAGTTGTTATCGGGGCATTGGGAATACTAACCGTGACGGTGTTTGGCCTGTTACCGTTCCCCTTCATCTTCCTACCGCTACCCCTGCTGTTGATTGGGGCGCTGTATGATTCACGGCGGGACAACCGGACGAAGCGGAAAAAATCGGGAGGATGATAAGGGATGTACGGACTGTTTGGTTGTGATAACCGAAAATTGATCACTTTGAGCCGAACGTATCCTGATAAGGTGTTTGGTAATATACTACCATTTCCAGCGGATGGCGTTCCGCCGCCGCTGAGCTTTTCGTTATCAAAATAAATCTTGAAATCTATGCATATAATATGCATACTATTGCATCACATTTGTATGAGGTAAAAATATGAGAACAACACTGAATATTGAAGATAATTTAATTGAAAAAGCATCGAAAATTACTGGAATTAAAGAGAAAACAACTCTAGTAAAGCTAGGATTGGAAGCGCTTATTGCCAGAGAAAGCGCACGGAGGCTTGCAAAGTTAGGTGGAACTCAAAAACAGCTTCAAGAAATACCGAGAAGAAAAGGAGCATGATAGATCATGGTTCTTGTGGACACGTCCGTTTGGGTTTCGCATTTGAGAGATGGAAACACTGAATTGGCAAACTTGCTCAATAATGGCAGCGTATTATGTCACCCATTGATCGTCGGGGAACTGGCGTGTGGAAATCTAAAAGACAGAGCGGTTATAATATCTTTTCTTAAACTGTTACCAATAAGCATTGAAGCAGAGCATGAAGAGGTATTATCCTTTATTGAAAATAACCGTTTAATGGGAAAAGGTATCGGTTATGTTGATGCTCAGCTTGTCGCGTCCGCTGTATTAACCGGCGTTCCAATTTGGACACTTGATAATAAACTAGCACAAGTGGCTGACAGACTGCATGTAAAATACAGATATTGATAACAAGTCGCTACACCGGATCGCGTGCCTTCGACCCGCTCCCGGCGAGCTTGGTCGTCAGGCACAGACAAAGACATGGGCAAACATCCATCCATCGCCTGGGTATTGTTGGCGATCACATGCCTCGTTGCCGTCTTGGGGTTGAACCCGCGTATTCGGCATCAGTGGCGCTGGGGACGCACGCGTACGAGCATTCCCATGTCGACGTTTGGGGCGGCAGTTGTTATCGGGGCTGTCAATGATCGGTGCTATAGCGCCGTTCCGTGATCGCCGCGATGGAACCGCTTCCTGACGTGGCTTTGACTGTATAAGATTGCATTTTCAGGGGAAAGCGGTTGCTTTTCCTCAGGATTCGAAGCAGAGCTTATCCATCGCCGCCGGCGGGGGCAGAGGATAACTGCCGGTGTAGCAGGCCAGGCAGAAGGCGTCGGTTTTCATGCCCGTGGCGGCCACCATGCCGCGGAGGGACAGGTAGTACAGGGAGTCGAGGCCGATGAAGCGGGCGATCTCCTCCACTGCGCCCTTCTGGGCCGCGATCAGCTCCCCCTTGGAGGAGAAGTCGATCCCGTAGGGGCAGGGGTGGCGGGTGGGGGGGCAACTGATGACCATGTGGATCTCCTTCGCCCCGTTTTCTCTCAGGTTCCGGACGCGGTTCCGGCTGGTGGTGCCGCGGATGATGGAATCCTCCACGATGAGGATGCGTTTGCCTTCCAGGAGAGGGCGCACCGGGTTGAGCTTGACCCGGACGCCGAAGTCCCGCACCGGCTGGGTGGGCTGGATGAAGGTCCGGCCCACGTAGTGATTCCGGATCATCCCCATCTCGAAGGGCAGGCCGCTTTCCTCGGCATAGCCCAGGGCGGCGTAGTTGCCGGAATCGGGGAAGGGCATGACCAGATCGACGGCGGGCTGATATTCCCGGGCCAGGATATGACCGAGCCGTTTCCGGCACAGATAGACGTTTTGGCCGAAGATCTGACTGTCCGGCCGGGCGAAATAGATCAGCTCGAAGATGCAGTGGGCGTGTTGCCGTTCCGCGAAGGGGGTGAGGCTCCGGAGGCCGGTTTCGTCGATGATGACGATTTCCCCCGGTCTGACGTCACGGATATAGGTCGCCCCCACGAGGTCGAAGGCGCAGGTCTCCGAGGCCACCACCCAGCCGCCGTTGATCTGTCCCAGACAGAGGGGACGGAAACCCCGGGGGTCCCGGGCGGCGATGATCCGGTGGCGGGTGAGCATGACGAGGCTGTACGCCCCTTCCACCTGGCCCAGGGCCTCGGTCAGGGCCGTCTCGAAGCCGTTCTTCAGCCGGGCGGCCATGAGATGGACGATGACCTCCGTGTCCATGGTGGATTGGAAGATCGATCCCCGTTCTTCGAGGGCGGCGCGGAGCTGCCGGGTGTTGGTGAGGTTGCCGTTGTGGCCGATGGCGTAGTATTCCTGGCCGTGGTGGGCGACGAAGGGCTGGGCGTTGGAGAGGACCGACGAGCCCGTGGTGGAATAGCGGACATGCCCGATGGCCAGATGTCCCTTGAGTCGGGAGAGGTTGTCTTCCTTGAAGACCTCGGAGGCCAGCCCCATCCCCTTGTGATGCCAGACGTCGCAGCCGTCGGCGGCGACGATGCCGGCGCTTTCCTGTCCCCGATGCTGGAGGGCGAAGAGCCCGAAAAAGGTCACCCGGGCCGCCTCGGGATGACCATAGACGGCGAAGACGCCGCATTCCTCCCGGGGGTAAAGGGCGGTCGCCGGCGGATCATGATGCGGGCCGCGGGCTGCCGGCGATGAGCAGACCCGGGCCGGGGTGGACGGGGCGGCACCCGTCTTTCTCTCCCCCGCTGCGGTTCCTCGCCAAATATCTGTTGGCTGCCGGTTTGGAGTGGTTCGCTTCGGATTTGTTACCGAAGCCGTTCTCTTTCCCCGGACCGCCGGGTCCTTACCGTTGCCGCTTTCCTGTTTGTCAATACCCATAACGGTTGCCTGCTTCCCCCTATCGTCCATTGCCTGTTGCCTGCTGCCGGTAGTAATCCTGGAGGGGCGACACCTCCCAGTCCTGCCGCTTCAGGGCGGCGATGGCCTCGCTCAGGGCCCTGGCCCCCGCCAGGGTGGTGGTGTAGGGGATGTTGTAAATCAGGGCCCCCCGGCGGATGTTGTAGCCGTCGTAGGAGGATTTCCGGCCCACGCTGGTGTTGATCATGAGCTGAATCTCCCCGTTCTTGATGGCGTCCAGGACATGGGGCCTCCCTTCGGTCAATTTGTTGATGGGGGTGATGATGATCCCGTGGTCGGCGAGATAGGCGGCGGTGCCCCGGGTGCCGACGATCCGGAAGCCCATCTCCTGGAAGGAACGGGCGATGGCCACGGTCTTATCCTTGTGCCGGTTGTGGACGCTGATATAGACGGTGCCCGACAGCGGCAGGCGCCAGCCGGCGGCCATTTGGGATTTGGCGTAGGCCAGGCCGAAGGAGGAGTCGATCCCCATGACCTCGCCGGTGGATTTCATCTCCGGACCCAGGAGTACATCCACGCCGGGGAAACGGCTGAAAGGGAAAACCGCCTCCTTGACGGCGATGTGCCGGGGATGGATTCTCTTCGTAAAGCCAAGTTCTTTCAATGACTTGCCCAGCATCACCTTGGTCGCCAGCTTGGCCAGGGGGACGCCGATGGCCTTGCTGACGAAGGGCACCGTCCGGGAGGCCCGGGGGTTCACCTCCAGGAGGTAGAGTTCCCCGTCCTTGATGGCGTACTGGATGTTCATCAGGCCCACGACGCCCAGGGCCGCGGCGATCTTCTTCGTCTGGGCTTCGATAAGGTCGATCATGGCCGGGGGCAGGGTCTGGGGCGGGAGGATGCAGGCACTGTCCCCGGAGTGGATCCCCGCCTCCTCGATATGCTCCATGATGCCGCCGATGACGGTTTCGACACCGTCGCTGATGGCGTCCACGTCCACCTCCACGGCGTCCTCGAGAAACTGATCGATGAGGATGGGGTGCCCGGGGGAGACCAGGACGGCCTTGGTCATGAAGGTCCGGAGTGTCTGCTCGTCATAGACGATTTCCATGGAGCGACCGCCCAGGACATAGGAAGGGCGGACGACCACGGGGTAGCCGATCCGCGCCGCCGCCCGGACCGCCTCCTCGGTGTCCATCGCCGTGTCGTTGGCCGGCTGCTTCAGCTCCAGGAGGTTGACGATCTCCTGAAAACGCTTCCGGTCTTCCGCCCGGTCGATGGCGTCCGGGGAGGTCCCCAGGATCTTCGCCCCGGCCGTTGCCAGTCCCTGCGCCAGGTTCAGGGGGGTCTGGCCGCCGAACTGGACGATGACCCCCCGGGGCTTCTCCCGGTCGATGATGTGGAGGACGTCCTCCAGGGTCAGGGGCTCGAAGAAGAGCTTGTCGGAGGTATCGTAATCCGTGCTGACCGTTTCGGGATTGGAGTTCACCATGATGCTTTCGATGCCCTCTTCCCGGAGGGCGAAGGAGGCATGGACGCAGCAGTAATCGAACTCGATGCCCTGGCCGATGCGGTTGGGACCGCCGCCGAGGATGATCACCTTGGGGCGGTCGGAGGGGTTCGCCTCGTCCTCCGTCTCGTAGGTCGAGTAGTAGTAGGGCGTGTAGGCGGTGAATTCGGCAGCGCAGGTATCCACGAGCTTATAGACGGGCAGGACGCCCCATTCGTACCGGCGGCGGCGGATCGTCTCCTCGTCGGTGTCCCAGAGATCCGCCAGGCGCCGGTCTGCGAAGCCCATCTCCTTGGCGGCCCGGAGAAGCTCCGGGACGGACAAGGCGGACAGGGGCTCGGTTCCTGCCGTTGACAGAGTTCCAGCCGGGGAGTCGCCAGGGATTATCTTGTCCGTTGCCGCATTGGTGGCTGCCGGGGTCGCGACCTCATCAACGCCGTCCATCGTATCGCCGTCTCTATTGTATTTTGATGTCGCCCCCTGGTTTCCCGCGAGGTTTACATTTTCGTCCCAGGTACGCAGCGACGCGAAGGCTGGTGACAAGGGACGATCCGCAGAGAGATCGTCCCGAACCACCTTCCCCAGCGCGGCCAGTTCCTTTTCCGCTGCCACGATTTCCTCGAGATGGTAGAGGAACCAGGGGTCGATCTTCGTCAGGGCGTGGATCTCCTCTGTCTTCATCCCGGCGGCGAGGGCCGCCGCCACCTGGAAGAGGCGGCGGGAATTGGGGACCCGCAGTTTCGGGGCGAAATACTCCCGGGGATTCCTCGCGGCCTCCGCCGGCAGTCTGTCCGGGAGGCCGAAACGGCCGATCTCCAGGGAGCGGACCGCCTTCTGGAGAGATTCCGGAAAGGTCCGGCCGATGGCCATGGTCTCCCCCACGGACTTCATGGAGGTGGTGAGGAAATCCTCCGTTTCAGGGAATTTCTCGAAGGTCCACCGGGGGATCTTGGTGACCACGTAGTCGATGGTGGGCTCGAAGGAGGCCATAGTCTCCCGGGTGATGTCGTTGGGGAGCTCGTCCAGGGTGTAGCCCACGGCCAGCTTGGCGGCGATCTTGGCGATGGGGAACCCCGTGGCCTTCGAGGCCAGGGCGGAGGAGCGGGACACCCGGGGATTCATCTCGATGACAATCATCTCCCCGGTGTCGGGGTGGACGGCGAACTGGACGTTGGAGCCGCCGGTTTCCACGCCGATCTCCCGCATGATGGCGATGGCGGCGTCGCGCATGTGCTGGTATTCCCGGTCGGTGAGGGTCTGGGCGGGGGCGACGGTGATGGACTCCCCGGTATGGACGCCCATGGGATCGAAATTCTCGATGGAACAGATGATGACCACGTTGTCCGCCCGGTCCCGCATGACCTCCAGTTCGTATTCCTTCCAGCCCAGGGCCGACTCCTCCAGCATGATCTCGTGGATCATGCTCGCATCGAGGCCCGCCTTGGCGATCTCCACGAGTTCCTCGCGGTTGTAGGCCACGCCGCTCCCCGTGCCGCCCAGGGTGAAGGAGGGGCGGATGATGACGGGGAAACCGATCTCGCCGGCGATGCGCAGGACGTCGTCCATGGTCCGGGCGAAACCGCTCCGGGGAACCCGGAGGCCGATCCTCTCCATGGCACGGCGAAACTTCTCCCGGTCCTCCGCCTTGTGGATCACCTCCAGGGACGCGCCGATCATCTCGACGCCGTATTTGGCCAGGACGCCGCTTTCCGCCACGGCCACCGCGGTGTTCAGTCCCGTCTGCCCCCCCAGGGTGGGGAGCAGGGCGTCGGGACGTTCCTTGACGATGATCTTCGCCACCGCCTCGGGGGTGATGGGTTCCACGTAGGTCCGGTCCGCCGTCTCCGGATCGGTCATGATCGTGGCGGGGTTGCTGTTGATCAGGACGACCTCGTAACCCTCTTCCTTCAGGGCCTTGCAGGCCTGGGTCCCGGAGTAGTCGAACTCGCAGGCCTGGCTGATGATGATGGGGCCGGAGCCGATGATCAGTATCTTCTTGAGGTCCGTTCGTTTCGCCATGGGGTCAGGTCTTGATTTTTAGCGTTTTTTGCGAAGGCGGCATCAGCGGCATCAGGGATGCCCTGCCTATTCCCACTCGATGGTTGCGGGCGGCTTGGAGCTGATGTCGTAAACGACACGGTTGACCCCCCGGACCTCGTTGATGATCCGGTTGGATATCCGCGCCAGCAGTTCCTGGGGAAGGCGCGCCCAGTCCGCCGTCATGGCGTCGTCGCTCGTCACGGCCCGGATCGCCAGGATGTTTTCGTAGGTCCGCTGATCCCCCATGATCCCCACGCTCTTGACGGGCAGCAGGACGGCGAAGGACTGCCAGAGCTTCCGGTAAAGGCCGGCGGCCCGGATCTCCTCCAGGAGGATGACGTCCGCCTGCTTGAGGATCTTCAACCGTTTTTCCGTCACCGCGCCGATGATCCGGATGGCGAGGCCCGGGCCGGGAAAGGGCTGCCGCCAGACCATCTCTTCGGGAAGCCCCAGCTCCTTCCCCAGGAGGCGGACCTCGTCCTTGAAGAGGTGCCGCAGGGGCTCCACCAGCTTCAGCTTCATTCGTTTCGGCAGGCCGCCCACGTTGTGATGGGATTTGATGACGGCGCTGGGGCCGCCGAAGGCGGAGCGGGATTCGATGATGTCGGGATAGAGGGTCCCCTGGGCGAGAAAATCCGCCCCTTTGATCTTTTTCGCCTCGCGGTCGAAGACCTCGATGAAGGTCCGGCCGATGATCTTGCGTTTCTTTTCCGGCGCCTCCACCCCCTTGAGGCGGTCCAGGAAAATCTTACCCGCCCGGACAAAGCGCAGATTGACGCGGAAGTGTTTTTTGAAGACCTCCCGCACCTTTTGGGCTTCCCCGTGGCGCAGGACGCCGTTGTCCACGAAGACGCAGGTCAACTGCTCGCCGATGGCCTGATGGAGGAGGACGGCGGCCACGGAGGAATCCACGCCGCCGCTGAGCCCCAGGATGACCTTGCCGCCGCCCACCTGCTGACGGATTTCCGCGACGGCGTCCCGGGCGAAGGATTTCATCGTCCAGTTCCTTTTGCAGTTGCAGACGGCAAAGAGGAAGTTGCCGAGGATCTTTTTCCCCTCCGGGGTATGCACCACCTCCGGATGAAACTGGAGGCCGTAGAAGCGCCGGCCGGGGTCTTCCGCGGCGGCCACGGGGGTGTTGGGAGTCGTGGCGGTCACCCGGAATCCCCCGGGGAGCCGCCCGATGGAGTCACCGTGGCTCATCCAGCAGCGCGTCGTCCTTTCCACCCCGGCGAAAACCCCCCCCGCCTGATGAATGTTCAGCTCCGCAAAACCGTATTCCCGCTTCGCGGCGGCGATGACCTCGCCTCCCAGGGTGTGGACCATGAATTGCAGCCCGTAACATATCCCCAGGATGGGGATGCCCAGGGTAAAGATGCCCCCGTCCACCTGGGGGCTGTTTTTCTCGTAGATGCTCGCCGGTCCGCCGGAGAGGATGATCCCCTCGGGATGCATATCCCTGATGACGGCCAGGGGGATGTCCGGCGGCTCGATCTGGCAATACACATGGTGTTCCCGGACCCGCCGGGCGATGAGCTGGTTGTACTGGGAACCGAAATCGATGATGAGGATCAAGCGGAAACTCCTTTCCAATCCGGATATGTCCGGCTGCTTTGTGGTTCGTTGCTCGGCAAAAGCGGAGGCTTTCCATGGACCCCCGCCTCCTGCTTCACCTCCGGAGCGCGCTCGGGACGGCCGGGTGTTTTTTCCATCAGGGCCAGGAACCGGTCGAAAAGATAGGCGGCGTCGTGAGGTCCCGGGGCCGCCTCGGGGTGGTACTGGACGCTGAAGGCCCGGAGATCCGGGTAGGACAATCCCTCCGAGGTGCAGTCGTTGAGGTTTTCGTGGGTCGCTTCCCGGCGGCGGGCAACCGATGCGGGGACGACCACGAAGCCGTGGTTCTGGGAGGTGATCTCGATTTTACCCGTCCTGTGGTCCTTCACCGGCTGATTGATGCCGTGATGGCCGAATTTCAGCTTTTCCGTTTTGCCCCCGACGGCCTGGCCCAGGATCTGATGTCCCAGACAGATGCCGAAGACCGGCACCTTTCCCAGGATCTGCCGGGCGGTGTCCACCAAATACGGGAGGGCCGCCGGATCGCCGGGACCGTTGGAGAACAGGACGCCGTCGGGATGGCGGGAGAGGAGCTCCTCTCCCGACACCGTGGCTGGCACGACGATCACCTCGCATCCCCGGGCTTCGAGGTGTCTGAGGATATTGTATTTGACGCCGCAGTCGACGACGACGACCCGGGGGGAATAACTGTGCCCGGGGGCGGCGGGGATCTCCCGACGGCCGCCGTCTTTCCATAGATACGGGGTTTTACAGGATACCTCCCGGACCAGGTCCCGCCCCACCAGGCCGGGATAAGCCCGGACCTTCTCCAGGAGGGTCGGGATGTCCTCCGTCTGGGTGGAGATAATGCCCTTCATGGCCCCGGACAGGCGCAGGCGCCGGGTCAGGGCCCGGGTGTCGAGGCCGGCGATGCCGATCTTCCCGTGCTCCTCCAGAAACTCCCGGAGGGTCTGCCGGGAACGCCAGTTGCTGGGCCGGGGATGGTACTCCTTGACGACGAAGCCCTCGAGATAAATCCCCGCCGATTCCATATCCTCCGGGTTGATCCCGTAGTTGCCCACATGGGGGTAGGTCATGACCACGATCTGCCCCTTGTAGGAGGGGTCGGTGATGACCTCCTGATAGCCCGTCATTCCGGTGTTGAAGACCACCTCGCCACAGGCCTCCCCCGCCCCGGCAAAGGCGTAACCGGAAAAGACGCTCCCGTCTTCCAGAACCAGCGTCGCTTTCCTTCGATCTCGCCGCCACGTCATGACCGGCCCTTCCATGATTTATTGTCTTCTGTCAGCCGCAACCCCAGAATATCTTTCATGAGCCGAAAATGTCCATCAAGAGAATAGATCTCGCAGTCGTGCTGTTTGGCGTTCTGGGCGATGATCAGATCGGGGGTGCCGATACCGTTCAGGCCGTTATGCAGACAAAGATATTGAAAATCGATGATTTCCTTCCAGTCGATTTCCAACCCTGGATTGTTGAGATGGTGAAGAAGCTCCACAACCCGGTCCTGACGGCGGACTCTCAGGTAGGGAACAAGCTCGGCCAGGATGAGATCATTGATGAAAACAAGATTTTCCTCGATCAGGAAATCGAGTATTTCCCCAGTTTCGCCCTTCCGGAAGTATTCTATCCATACCGAGGTGTCAACTAATACCGGCATTCACGCCCTCTTAGGGCATGCAGCTCGATTTCCAGGTCCACCTTGCCCTTGAATTCCTTAAGCCCGGAGATTTTTGTTTTCCTTATCAATTCCTCCAAAGCGGTTATGATGAGCTTCGTCTTCGTGGAGATCTGGGTAACCCGCATGGCCTCCTCGAGCAAATCCTTCGGCAAATCCAGCGTCGTTCTCATGACCATCCTCCTTATGCATAGAAATAGCCGTTAATGCATAAGATGTCAAGCGCCGATATTTGCCCTCATCATGCATCCGTCCACGATGGTTGTCTTTGCCCCGTCCGAGGGCGCCCGGTTATCAACTGATAAAGAGCATCTCCCAGAATTTCGGCAGGGGCCACAGCTCGTCGTCCACCATGCCTTCCAGTTCGTCCACGTAATCCCGCAGTTCGTTCATCTTTGTCTTGACCTTGTTGCAGAGCATCTCCGCCTTCTTTTGCTCGTCGTGGACCGCTTCGGCCTTGGCGACGCCGGCCAGGACCTCCTTGCGGGTTGCATGGATCTTGTCGACAAGTTCCACCAGCCGCTTCAACACCTCCTCCTGGGCGGTCAGGGGAGCCGCCTTTCCCAGGGCCTCCCGGGTTTCGGAGATGGCCTCCGCCAGGCGTGTCTGATAAACCGTCGCCGCGGGGATGATCTGACTCAGGCAGATGTTGCTCAGGCATTTGGCCTCGATTTCCAGGTCCTTGATGTATCGCTCCACGCGGATCAGGTACCGGGAGCGGAGCTCCACATTGGATAACACCCGGTATTTCTCGAACAGATTCAAGGCCTTCTCGGTGATCAGCGCCTTCAGGGCCACGGGGGTGGTCTTGTTGTTCGGCAGTCCCCTCCGGGCGGCCTCCCGCTCCCATTCCGCCGAGTAATTGTCGCCGTTGAAGAGGATCGGTTTGATTTCCTTCAACTCCTCCTTGATAACAGAAAGGGCGCACTTCTTGACGTTCCCGGATTCCCGGCATTGGGCCTCGATCTTCTCCGCCAGTTCATCGAGGCTTTCGGCGATGATGGTGTTGAGCACCGTTGCGGGAAAGGAGATGGACTGGGAGGAGCCCACGGCCCGGAACTCGAATTTGTTCCCCGTAAAGGCGAAGGGCGAGGTGCGGTTGCGGTCGGTACTGTCCTTGCTTACTACGGGCAGGGCGGAGATGCCGAGATTGATGATCTCCTTGTCCGTGGCCTTCGTAACCTTCCCGCTTTCGATATCGGCGAGGATCTTGGAAAGCTGGTCACCGAGGAAAACGGAGATGATCGCCGGCGGTGCCTCGTTGGCCCCGAGGCGATGGTCGTTGGCATAGGAGCCCACGGAGGCGCGGATGATGTCGGCATGGCGGTAAACCGCCCGGATCACGGCGATGAGGAAAAGCAGAAACTGGACGTTGTCCTGAGGCGTCTGGCCGGGATTCAGCAGGTTGGTCCCCTTGTTGTCCGACAGGGACCAGTTCAGGTGCTTGCCGGAACCGTTGATGCCGGCGAAGGGCTTCTCGTGGAGTAGACACGCCAGTTTGTGCTTCTTGGCCACGGAGCGCATGGTGTCCATGAGGATCTGGTTGTGATCCACCGCCAGGTTGGCCTCTTCGAACACCGGCGCCAGCTCGTACTGGCTGGGGGCCACCTCGTTGTGCCGCGTCTTGGCCGGCACCCCCAGCTTGAAGAGTTCTTCTTCCATATCGTGCATGTAGGAGGCGATCCGCTCTTTGATGCTGCCGAAGTATTGATCCTCCAGCTCCTGACCTTTCGCCGGGGGGGCGCCCACCACGGCCCGACCGCCCAAGACGAGGTCCTGGCGCTTGTAGAAGTAGTCCGCGTCAATGAGGAAATACTCCTGCTCCGGCCCCAGGGTGGCGTAAACCCCCTTTGCCGTGGTGTTGCCCAAAAGCCTCATGATCCGCAGGGCGCTCCGGCTTACCGCCCGGCTCGACCGGAGGAGCGGGGTCTTCTTGTCGAGGGCTTCGCCGGTGTAGGAGATGAAGGCCGTGGGGATGCACAGGGTCGTGGAGATGCCGTTGCGGCGGATGAAGGCCGGTGACGACATATCCCAGGCGGTGTAGCCCCGGGCCTCGAAAGTGGAGCGGATGCCGCCGCTGGGGAAGCTGGAGGCGTCGGGTTCCCCCTGAACGAGCTGCTTGCCCGAGAAGCGTTCGATGACTTCCGTGACCCCGATGAGATCAATGAAGGCATCGTGCTTTTCCGCCGTGAACCCCGTCATGGGCTGAAACCAGTGGGCGAAGTGGGTGGCGCCCTTTTCCAGCGCCCATTCCTTCATGGCGTGGGCCACGGTGTTGGCGGTATCCAGATCGAGGATCGTCCCCTCGTGATAGGCATCGATGATCCGCCGGTAGGTATCCCCGGGCAGTTTGAGCTTCATTACCCGGATATTGAAGGTGTCTTCACCATAATATTCGGAAACGGGAATCTCCTTTTCCTTGACGACCTCATAGTCCCTTTCCACGGCGATGATCGGGCATGTCTTTTTCATAATTCCTCCCTGTTAAATCTCTATTGGTATAAATTGCTTACTCTAAACGACAAATTTCGGGCTGGGTCTTTCCTCCCCGGGATGGCGGCGACCAGGCCCCTGATATTGCTGCCGCTCCCGCTGCCACCCGCGGGGCGCACCCCATCCATCCGTTTGCCCTCAAACCGGCGGCGGCGCAGGCCTATTCCAACGGCGTATTTTCCGTCAGTTCCCAGATGCCGCAGGGACAAGCGGCGGCGCAGAAGCCGCAACCGATGCACTTCTCCCCGTCCACGACATATTCATAGGCCTCGCCCTCCAGAGGACGTCGCGAAATGGCCTGCTGGGGGCAGAGGGTCTCACAGAGGCCGCAGTCCCGGCAGGCGCCGCAGGAGGCGCACTGGGTCGAGCAGGAGTCGAGATCTCCCGCCGGGTTTACCCGGGGATCGTAATACTCCAGATGGATCCGGGCCGGTTCCATGGCCGGCAGGTTGTCGTAGGCGTCGCTCCGCCCCCGCAGGAGTTCGTCGATGGCCCGGGCGGCGAGGCGCCCCGCGCCGATGGCCTCCGTCAGCAATCCCAGCCGCACGGCGTCGCCGATCGCGAAGACCTGGGGATCGCTCGTCTGATAGCGCTCGTTGACGGCGAGAAAACCCTTCTCCCGGATGATCTCCTCGGGTAGGAAGCTCAGCTCCGGGGCGTCGCCCACGGCCATGATGACCGTCTCGGCGGGGAGTAGGGTGCCGTCGGTGAGCTCCACACCCCGCTCCGTGACGGCCTTGGTGAAGCGCGGCCAGAGGAACCTGGCGCCTACGGCCTCGGCGTGCCGCCGCTCCACCCCGAAAGAGGCCGGTTCCTGAATGTCGATAAGGGTGATGTCTTCGGCGCCCAGGCGGGCCGCTTCCGCAGCGGCGTCGCAGCCCACGTTGCCGGCGCCGATGATGACGACCTGCCGGCCCACCCGGGCCTGACCGGCCTTGCTCGCCTGAAGGAAATCCAGGGCCGCCAGGGCCCGTTCATGTCCCGGCACCGGGATCAGGCGGGGTTTCTGGGCGCCCACGGCGATCACCACGGCGTCATGTTTTCCTTTGAGTTTCTGAAACTCCTTTTTCGTCAAGGGTTTCTTCAGCGCCACCTGTTCGATCCGCTCGGCCACCCGCTGCAATTCGTGGTTCACGACCTCGTCGGGGATGCGGCTCCGGGGAATCGCCGCAGCGATCTTCCCCCCCAGTCGCTCCCGGAGTTCGTAGATGACCGGTGCATGACCCCTCATCCACAACTGCCAGGCGGCGGAAAGACCGGCGGGACCGCCGCCGATGACGGCCACGGTCTTTCCCGAAGACGGTGCCGGTGTCGGCGCCTGGGCGGTCAGGGAGGCCCGGCCGAGGGCGGCAACATCCAGGGATGGGAACCGGGCGATCCGGCGGGTGCAGTTGGTCATGCAGAGATTGGGACAGAGATAGCCGCAGACCGTGGCCGGAAAGGGGGTGTAGTTGAGAGCCAGGTCCACGGCTTCTTCTGTTTTGCCCTGACGGATCAGTCTCCAGCGCTTCTGCACCGGGATGCCGGTGGGACAGGAGGCCTGACAGGGGGGGAGATGTTTTTCGTTTTCCCAGCTCGGCACAAAGCGGCGCAGCTCGCCGGTGGCAATCACGTCGATGGCCGTCCGGGGGATGTCCGTGAGATCACCGATGAGCCCTCCCGCCCCCAACTCCCGGTCCCACACCTCCGCGCAGAACTGGTGCATGCTCCGGGCAATCCGACGGGCCTTTTCATAAGGTTTACGGGCGGTGAGGAGTTGCCAGGAGGCCCGCTCGGCGGTAAGGACGGAATATAGTTCCGTACGTCCCGTGGCGGTGAGGAAGGCGGCCATGTTGTCCTTCAACCATTTCCAGTCCTCGTCGTCCAGGGGGGTCAGGTTGGCGTCTTCTTCACTGTAACCCTGGTGGGGGCCCCGGAAAAAGATCTTGCCGCTCACCATCCCCACGCAGGGGCGGTAGCCCATGACGTTCTCCTGGCGTGGCGTGTCGTAGCCACAGATCACCGCCACGCCGCCGGCCATGAATTCAGCGAAGGAATCACCTACGCTGCCCAGAACCCATAGTTCCGGCGGGTCAAAACGGGGGTTGTGTTTGGTCATCGTCATGCCCCGGGCGCCGATGTCCCCGGCGATGTAAATCTTGCCCTGGGCCATGGCGTTGGCCACGCCGTTGGTGGCGTTGCCCCGGACGATGATCCGGGCGCCGGCATTGAGCCAGCCCACGTCGTCGGAGCAGGGACCGAAGACGTCGATGGTGGTGTTCGGGAAACCCATGGCGCCGACCCGCTGTCCCGCCGAACCCAGGACCCGAATCAGAACCTCTTCCTCCCCGGATTTCCAGATGCGGCCGCCGATGCCGTGCTGGCCGTGGGCGTGGATCTCGATACACCGGTGCCCGGCCCAGACCGCCTCCTGAACCGCCGCTTCGAGCGTGCGGGTGTCCACGCGGAGGCCGTTTTTCATCCCGGGGATGATGATGGTGGGTTTATAGAGCATGCCGGATTCTCCTATAAAACATGGCGGATCTGAAGTCGGGCGGCGGCCGCGGCGTCGGTGATGCCCAGGGCGTCGGACATCCCGATGGGCAGCGATGTGGAGCGGCCCAGGGGGGCCATGATCTTCCGCAGTTCCTGATCGAAGGAAAGATACACGTCCACCACCCGCTGGGCCACCTGTTCCGGATCCAGGCGCCGGTACAGGCGGGGATCCTGGGAGGTGATGCCTTTGGGGCACAGGCCGATGTTGCAGATGTTGCAGCGGTCGGCCTCGGAGCCCAGACAGCCCGCCGCCGCCTGCATGATGTACTTGCCGATCTGCACGCCGCTGGCGCCGAGCATGATGAGGGCCGCGGCGTTGGCGGCCAGGTTGCCGTTCTTGCCGATGCCGCCCCCGGCGAACAGGGGAATCTCGTTCTGCTTGCCGATCTTGACGAGATTCAGGTAGGCGTCCCGGATATTGCTGGCGATGGGATGGCCCATGTGGTTCATGGAGACGTTGTAGGCCGCCCCGGTGCCGCCGTCTTCGCCGTCGATGGCCAGCCCGGCGGCGTAGGGGTTCCGGGTCAGGTTGTTCAGAACCGCCAGTGTCGTGCTCGTGGCCGAGATCTTGGGATACACCGGCACCCGGAACCCCCAGGCCATGGCCATGGACTGGATCATCTTGGCCACCGACTCCTCGATGGAGTACTTGGTCTGGTGGGTGGGCGGGCTGGGGAGGCTGATTCCCCGGGGCACGCCGCGGATGGCGGCGATGAGCTTGTTGACCTTGTACCACATGAGCAGGCCGCCGTCGCCGGGTTTGGCCCCCTGACCGTATTTGATCTCGATGGCGCAGGGGTCTTCCTTCATCTCCGGGAGCGCATGGATGATCTCGTCCCAGCCGAAATAGCCGCTGGCGATCTGGAGGATGACGTATTTCAGAAATCGGGAGCGCAACAGCCGGGGCGGGCAGCCGCCTTCGCCGGTGCAGATCCGCACGGGCATCCCCCGCTCCTCGTTCAGGTAGGCCACCCCCATCTGGAGACCTTCCCACATATTCGGCGACAGGGCGCCGAAGGACATGCTGCCGATGATCAGGGGATAGATCTCCCGCACCGGGGGTATCCAGCCCTTTTCACCGGTGATTTTAACCAGCTCCTCCGCCGGGAGGATTCTCCCCAGGAGGGTCCGCAGCTCGAAGTCGTGGCGGCCCGCATCCAGGGCCGGGTCGGTGAGCATGGAGATGCGGATGAACTTGATCTCGTCCAGGACGCTCCGGGGATCGTTGCGCCGTCCCCCCCGGCGGCGGGGCACCCCGTCCTGGTTGACGTGAAAGCGGAGCTTGTCGATCTCGGCGCTCCGGAGGGGGCGGATGGCCCCGTTGGGGCATACCAGGTCGCACATGCCGCAGCCGATGCAGGCATGGGCCGCGTCGGTCCGCTGATCGATGCCGTGATAGACGGTGAATACATTGCCCGGTTTCTCCGCCAGGCCGACCGTCGTCTGGACGACCCGCTTCCGGTGGACCCCCAGCTCGATGGCCCGGACGGGACAGACGGCGGTGCAGCGTCCGCAGAGGGTGCAGGCCTCCCGGTTCCAGAGGATCTGCCAGGGCAGGTCGCTCCGGCTCAAGGTGGAGGGGGTTATCTTTCCCACTGGTTCCATCTCACCACCTCCTGCCGGTTGGGGGGCACCATGACGGTGTCGTATTTCATCGGTTGAAAATCCTCGCTTTTGTTCCGCGCCGGGATGGCGGCGTCGAGGCCGCACATCTCCGAGGAGAAGGCGAACATCCCCGCGGAGCCCCCCACGATGCCGGGCCGCAGCTTCTTGCTGTCCTGGACCATGAAGAGGGTCCGGTCGGGCAGGCAGCCGATTACGCAATTGGGGCCGTCGATGATCAGGGGGCGGCAGGCGTGTTTTACCGCCCGCAGCCGCTCTCCCTGGGGGTGACGCTGGAGCTCCTCGTCCTTGAGCGGCGTGAGGAGATGCTTGTACATATCCAGCCCCAGGCCGAGCCGCTTCTGGGCAAAATGGAGGATATGGGTAAAGACCTCCGAATCGGACTGATAGCCCGTGTAGCCCTCGTAGTTCCGCGACGTCAGATACTCCCGGATCGGAACGAAGGCGGTGTTTTCCCCGTTGGTCATCGTGGCGTATCCCTGGATGAAAAAGGGATGGCAGGCGTAGATGTCGATCGAGTAATTGGTGTTCTGCCGGCCCTGGGCCAGGATGATCCGGGCCTGAAACTCCTCGTTGTCCAGCCCCAGGTATTCCGCCAGGACCAGGGGATCGCCCACCTCCTTGATCATGATCACATCGGGCCAGAAACTGAAGACGATCATGGAGCCGTCCGCCTCGCCCATCCGGCGGAGTTTGAGGCGGGTGAGCATGAGGCGGTGCTCGATCTCCGCCTGGCTCAAGGACAGCCAGTCCGGCGGATAGTCGTAAACCCGGATCAGATAGTTGTCCCGTTTCGGCGTTCCCGGCGGCGGTGTCTGGGCCGGACGGATGGAGAGCTTGTACTTAACCATGAAATCCAGCTCCAGCATGTACCGGTCCAGGGCCCGGATCCCCTCGTTGGAAAAGATGCCGGAGAGGATGGGGGCCCCTTTGAACCGCTCGAAGCTACCCCCCAGATCGGTGAGAAACAGCCCCACCCCCGAGCCGTCGTGGCCTTCCTTCATGACGTTCAGGGCGTTGATGGCCGCCATGGGCGACTGCGGCTCCTTGCTGGTGATGGCGAATAAACGGCACATGTCTGATAATCCTTTTACTACCCGTGACGTTAATTATCTAAAGGGCGCCTTATTGCCTGTGCGAAAAACATGCCACACTCCGCAGGCCGCCGGTCGTTGCTGAGAGTGATCAACCTTGTTTTCCTTGAGGAATTCTAAATCGAGCACAAAAAAGTTCTTTCCTTGGGTATATGAGATGACAAATTTGTTCCTTGGCACCAAACTTCTGAACATATTTGTGCTGCCGGCTTCCGGCTCGCCAAGAGCGCCGCCGGTATGGGCCGGCGGCTCGGCAAAAGGCCGTCGTTTCTGTTTCCCGGCCCGGAAGTTAACCGCCTGGGCACGATGACCGGTTCCCTAAACACCCGACGACCGATTGTTTCTCCCGGTGCGGAATTTCCAGGGATCGATGCCCAACTTCTGGATTTTATACTGGATGATCCTTTTTGTGACCCCGAGGTTCCGGGCGGCCTGGCTCTGGTTGCCGTGGGCGGCCTTCAAGGCCTCGACGATCATGGCCCGCTCCTGGCTCTCGATGACGGTGCTGAACCGGCCCGCTTCCTTTTCGCCGCCCTCCCGGTTCCTGATCTGGAGCGAGGGGGGAAGATGAATCATTTCGATGGTATCGCCTTCCGCCAGCAGCACGGCCCGTTCGATACAGTTTTCCAGTTCCCGGACGTTTCCCGGCCAGTGGTGGGCCAGAAAGGCCTCGATGACGGGCGTGGCGATCCTCTTTACCGGTTTGTTCATTTCTTTTGCATACTTGAGCACGAAATGATCGGCCAAAAGAATGATGTCGTTGCCCCGGTCCCGCAGGGGGGGGATGTAGATGGGAAAAACGCTCAGGCGGTAGTAGAGGTCGGTCCGAAACGAGCCGGCGGCGGCGCAGTCCTCCAGACGCCGGTTGGTGGCGGCGATGATCCGGGCGTTGGTGGTTACCAGGCGGGGGGAACCCAGCGGCTGAAATTGCTTTTCCTGGAGGACCCGGAGGAGTTTGGCCTGGGCGGCGGCGGACAGTTCGGCCACTTCATCCAGAAAAATCGTGCCGTTGTTTGCCTCCTCGAAGCGGCCCCGGTGCTGACGCAACGCCCCGGTGAAGGCCCCTTTCTCATGGCCGAACAATTCGCTTTCGATGAGGGTGTCCGGGATGGCCGCGCAGTTCACCTGGATAAGCGGGCCCTTGCTGCGGGCGCTGTTCATGTGGATGGCCCGGGCGACGAGCTCCTTGCCCGTGCCGGTTTCCCCGAAGATCAAGACCGTCGTCCCCGAGTCGGCGACATGGCGGATCAGGCCGAAGACCTCCTCCATCCCCTTGGAATGACCGATGATATCCACCGACAGGGGCTTGCCCGAGTTGACAAGGCGACGGAGCCGCCGGTTCTCCTCCTCCAGCCCCAGGATGTGGACCGCCTTGGCGATCAGTTCCGCCACGGAAGACAGGAGCGCCATTTCCCGGTCCAGGTCCGCCACCTCGCGGGCGCCCTTGTCCGCGGAGAGGATGCCGACGACGCGGGAATCATACATGATGGGGACGCACAGAAAGGCCAGCTCGTTGCGGTCGAGATGGCGCCGCGCCCCGGTCCGGTCCAGAAAAAGGGACTCCGCGCCGAGATTGGGAATGGCCAGGGGGATACCGGTCTGGGCCACCTTCCCCGTGATCCCCTCCCCCCGCCGGTAGGTGATCTCCATCCCGTCCAGCTTGACGTCATGGGCCACCTCCAGCCAGGCCTCGCCGGTGTCCCGGTCCAGGAGCGAGATCATCCCCCGTTTCATCCCCAGGCGGGCGTTCATCTCCCCCAGAACCTGCTCGAGCTGGTCCCGGAGATCCCAGGGTTGGGCCAGGGTCTTGGCGATGGCGTGGAGGGCCGCCAGCTCTTCGTAAGTGTGTGCGCTCATTTCGGACAAAAATGGACAACAATAAAAATTTATCATCTCTTATACAATATGGTTTAAAAAAGCAATGGGCGGCGCCAATCTTTTCTGGTATGAATTTTGAAATCAAATATCATACCAAATTCTCCCAGGGGGTAGGCGATGGTCTCTTTTTCCCGGGTCAGCTCCGGCATCAAGGGTTTGGACGAGGTCCTGAATTTTCTCCAGACCGGCGACAACGTCGTTCTCCAGGTGGACGGCATCGAGGATTACCGGCATTTTGTCCTCCCCTTCGTGGACGAGGCCCTGAAAAACAACGAGCGGGTGGTGTATGTGCGTTTTGCCCGCCATGCCCCCCTTCTCGACGCCGGCCGGGTCACCGTGTACAAGCTGAACGCCGATACGGGGTTCGAATCCTTTTCCAGCCAGGTGCACAACATTATCCGGCAGGAGGGGAGGGATGTCTTCTATGTCTTCGATTGCCTCTCCGATCTGCTGCTGGCCTGGGCCACGGACCTCATGATCGGCAATTTCTTCGTGATCACCTGTCCTTATCTTTTCGAACTCAACACCGTGGCCTATTTCGCCATCCTCCGGGGACGCCATTCCTTCAAGACCGTGGCGCGGATCCGGGAGACCACCCAGGTCCTCCTGGACGTCTACAATTATCAGGGCAAGATCTGTGTCCATCCCCTGAAGGCCTGGCACCGCTACAGCCCCACGATGTTCCTGCCCCATATCACCGAGGGGGAAAAATACCTGCCCATCATAAACAGTGTGGACGCCACGCAACTGTTTTCGTTTCTCGCCCACAAGAGTGCCGTCAACGCCGAGCGGCATCTCGATTACTGGGACCGGATCTTCCTGCGGGCCCAAGAAATCCTGGCGGACCCGGAGGCGACCGCGGCAAGGCAGGAGATGGTCGATCAGCTCTCCCGGGTGCTCATCGGCCGGGAGCGGCGGATGCTGGCCCTGGCCCGGGACTACTTTACCCTGGAGGATCTGCTGGAAATCAAAAACCGCCTCATCGGGACGGGGTTTATCGGCGGCAAGTCGGTGGGGATGCTCCTGGCGCGGAATATCCTCCGCCGGGATCAGGGGTTCGACTGGCCGCGCCATCTGGAGCTGCACGACTCCTTCTATATCGGCTCCGATGTCTTTTATTCCTATATCGTCCAGAACGGCTGGTGGAAGCTCCTCATGGCCCAGAAAACCAAGGAGGGTTATTTCGCCGGCGCCCGGGAACTGCAGGCCCGGATGCTCCGCGGCGTCTTTCCCGAAGAGGTCCGGGAGCAGTTCCAGCTCATGCTGGAGTATTTCGGCCAATCCCCCATCATCGTCCGTTCCAGCAGCCTCCTCGAAGACGCCTTCGGCAATGCCTTTGCCGGCAAGTACGAGAGCTTTTTCTGCGTCAACCAGGGGACGCCGGAACAGCGGTACGAGGCCCTGGAGGAGGCGGTCCGGCGGATCTTCGCCAGCACCATGAACGAAGACGCCCTTACCTACCGCCTCCAGCGCGGCCTGGACCAGCAGGACGAACAGATGGCCCTCCTGGTGCAGCGCGTCTCCGGCACCTACCGGAAACACTATTTCTTCCCCGAGGTGGCGGGGGTGGGCCTTTCCTACAACACCTTCGTCTGGAAACAGGGCATGGACCCCCGGGCCGGGATGCTGCGCATCGTCTTCGGGCTGGGAACCCGGGCGGTCAACCGGGTGGAGAACGACTATCCCCGCATCGTCGCCCTCGACGCCCCTCTGGTCAAACCCCATGGCGGCATGGCGGATATCCGCCGTTTTTCCCAGCACGATGTGGATGTCCTCAACCTGACGGACAACCGTTTCCACTCCCTGTCTTTGGTCCAGGTGGTCAATGAGGAGCTGGACAACCGTCTCGATCTGATCGGGGTCCGGGACACGGAGGCGGCGGAGCGTCTCCGGGCCACCGGGCGGAGCGCCGCGGACCCCTGGGTCCTGACCTTCGACGAGTTCCTGACGGCCACGCCCTTTACGGAGATCATGTCCCGGATGCTCAAGACCCTGGAAGAGGTCTATCAATATCCGGTGGATATAGAATTTACCGCCAATTTCAATGCCGAGGGGGGGCTCCAGGTGAATCTCCTCCAGTGCCGGCCCTTCCAGACCAAGGGACAGCATATTCGGGTGGAGATTCCGGCGAAGATCAAAAAACAACGCATCCTCCTCCGTCAGGAGGGTAATTTCATGGGCGGGAGCGTCTCCCAGCCCCTGGCCCGGATCATCTATGTGGATCCCCAGGGTTACACGCGGCTTTCCCTGTCGGAGAAGTACGACGTCGCCCGGCTGGTGGGACGGCTCAACAAGCTCATCGAAGACCGGGAGGGCACGCCCACGGCGCTCCTGGGTCCGGGACGCTGGGGGACCACCACGCCGGCCATGGGCGTTCCGGTGACCTTCTCGGAGATCAACAACATCACCGCCATTGCGGAGATCGCCTACCAGGACGGCAGCCTGATCCCCGATCTGTCGTTCGGGACCCATTTCTTCCAGGATCTGGTGGAAATGGACATCTTTTACATGGCTATATATCCCGACAAGCAGGGGGTGCTCTTCAACCGGGAGTGGCTGGCGGGGATGCCCAACCGCCTGGCCGAACTGGCGCCCCGGGACCGGCAGTACGCGGAGACGGTCCGGGTTTATGACGTCCGGGAACGGGGTTTGATCCTCATGTCCGACGTGGTTACCCAGCAGTTGATCTGCTTCGGGAAATGACGCCGACGGGGGGAGGGTGCCGGGATCGGGGGCGGTAGGACCGCGGCTCAGGCCGTGCGGCCGATTCTGAATATACGTCGGTATTTGGGGCGGATTTTACATCGGTTAAGGAGGAAAACCGGCCGGCACGGCAACGCAGGGAAGGCGACTGCCGGCGGGACGACGATGACTTCGAGGTATCGTCGTCATTTCACAACCGTTCCGGGGAAGCCTCTGTCCAGTTCCCGGCGCACGGCGCTGCCGAGATTCCCGATCACATAGGGTTTCTTCACGTATCCCCCGGCGCCCAGCCGCAGGGCCTCCTCGACCCGGTCGGTCTTGGCGAAGCCGGTGACAATGATCGCCCGTTGCCCCGGATGTAATTTCAGGACCCGACGGTAGGTTTCCAGACCGTCGATGCCCGGTTCCATGATCATATCCAGGATCAGCAGATCGGCCCGGTTTTCCCGCAGATATGCCACCGCCTCCTCGCCGCTTGCCGCCGTGATCACCCGGTAATTAAGGTCCTCCAGGATGTTGGCGGCGAGCAGCCGCTGGGGTTCCACATCATCGACGACCAGCACCGTTTCTCCCCGGCCGCGGTAGGCATCCGGCGGCCGCGGCGCCGCCTTTTCCGGCAATGCCTCCCGGGAGGCGGGGAAGTACAGGGTAAAGGCGCTGCCCCGGTCTTCTGTACTCCGCACATCGATGTAGCCCCCGTGATCCTTTACGGTGCCCCAGACCACCGCGAGGCCGAGGCCGGTTCCGCTCCGTCCCATGACCTTCTTGGTGTAGAAGGGCTCGAAGATCCTGCCGATGTCCGCCGGCGCGATCCCGGTCCCGGTGTCCCGGACCGTCAGAACGACATACTCCCCCTCCCGGGTGTTTTCATATCCGGGAAGATCGGCATCCACATACCGGTTCTCCGTGGTGATGGTGACCTCGCCCGCTCCGGATATGGACTCCGCGGCGTTCGTCAGGAGATTGAGGATCGTCTTGATGAGGTGGATCGGTGAGCCTTTGATGTTGAAGAGGTCCTCCTGAAGCTCCACCCGGAAGGTGATGTCGGGATGACGGGTCTCCAGCAGGGAGAATTCCGGCGTCCGGACGACTTCGACCACGAGCCGGTTCAGGTTCACCGTTTCCGTGACGGTGACGCCGCGTCGGGCCATGGTCAGCAAATCCTGGACAATGGCGGCGGCCCTTTCCGCCCCCTGCAGGATGCTCCCGGCATACTTGGCGGCCCGGCTCTCCGCGGGGACTTCCCGCAGCAACAATTCCGAATATCCCACCAGGACCCCCAGGACGTTGTTCATGTCATGGGCCACCCCGCCCGCCAGGAATCCCAGGGCTTCCATTTTCTCGGCGCGCTGCAGACGCTCTTCCATGATTTTCCGGTCGGTAACATCGTGGGCCACCACATCCGCGCCGAGAAGTCCTGCCTCGTCATAGATGTACTTACTGTTCAATTGCGCCCACCGGCGCTCCCCCTTGCTGGTGATGATTTCGTATTCGGGATTGGCGGGGACCTGTTCACCCCGGGACAGTTTGTGCAGCCGTTCCGCGAACAAATTTTTGCTCTCGTCGGTCATCAACGCCAAGGGACTCAACGAGGTTATCTCTTCCTGGGTGCAGCCGAACAGATCGCAGACGATGTCGTTGGCCTTGGTGAATTTGCCGGTGCGGAAATTGACCTGATAGATTGCCGACGGGGCATTCTCGAAGAGCTGCCGGTAATTTTCTTCATTCCGGCGCAACTCCTGTTCCAGATGCCGTAACCGCTCGTTTTCCCTTTCCAGGGACAGCATCTTTTCTTCGAGCTTTTTGAAGAGGACCTCGTTGTACTGCCGGAAAAATTCCAATTCCGGCCCCAGCGGCCCGGCTGCCTCCGGGTTGATCATGCCGCCCGTTTCCATGGCCTCCGTGAAGGCCTGGAGCAGGACATCCGGCTCCTGGGGTTTGATGATGAATTGCACCGCGCCGAGGCTCAGGGCCAACTCCCTGTCCCGGTCTTTAGTGTATTCGGCGGTGTAGAAGACCAGCGGAATGTGCTTCAGGGTTTCGTCCGCCTTGCATGCCCGGCACAGGGAGAAGCCGTCCATGACCGGCATCAGCAGGTCGGTGACAATCAGATCGGGAGGCTCGCGGCGCGCTTTGGCCAGGGCTTCCGCCCCGTTTGTCGCCTTGATCGCCTGCCAGCCTCCTCCCTTCAGGATGACTTCCAAAAGGTAGAGGCTGTCGCGGTCATCGTCTACAATCAGTACTCTTTTCCCCAATGCGTTTCACCCCTGATGATTTGCCGTGAAAACTTCATTTTTATGCTTGGTGGTGCTTCATAAGGCAGGAGAGTTTTTTATTGGTTCATCACCCCTTATTCAAAATGACAAAATAGATAGGACATAGAAAGTCAAGTGTCAATATAATAATTCCACCCGGCTATTTTACCATCCCCACATCGCCGGCGCGGCTCCGATGAGCCATTCATGGTTCCATTCTTGACGCACCTGCCCATGTGAACCATACCCTCAATCGGTAAGGCTCTCATCCCGACATTTCCCGATAAGCCATAAAAACAGACGGCGAGGCAAGGCGCACGAATTCCGGGGAATGAGTGAAAATGACCCCAGGTTAAATACCCCTTGACAAGCATGATCGGCCCTCCCTATACTCCCCAGGGCGACAAAAAGTGCTTATCAATCCAATAATCATATACTCGGAGCGCCGCAACGGGGGCCCTTATCCATGCAGTTCAACTGGTGGCCGGGTGCGGCGGGGATATCGAAAAGCCCATTGAGGCGGACACCTTTGTCCCCGAAGTGAAGTGACACCTGCCGGACCGAAGGAAAGGAGCGTGACGACGATGATGAAGAAACACATCCTGATCGTCGACGACAACCCCACTAATCTCTATATGATGGAGACCCTGCTCAAGGGATACGGATACGAAGTGACGAAGGCCCAAAACGGCAGGGAGGCCCTGGAGAAGGCCCGAGAGAACCCGCCGGATCTGGTGGTCACGGACATCCTGATGCCCGTCATGGACGGCTACAATCTGTGCCGCGAGTGGAAGGCGGACGAGACGCTTCGGCACCGGCCATTTGCCTTCTACACGGCCACCTACACGAGCTCCAAGAACGAGGACTTTGCCCTGTCCCTCGGGGCCGACCGGTTAATCCTCAAGCCTCAGGAGCCGGACGTGCTGATCCGCATATTCCGGGAGCTGCTCGCTGACGGCTACCGGGCCAGGCAGGTGGAGGCCAAACCCCTCGAGGAGGAGATGGAGTTCTTCCGGCAGTACAACGAGATCCTCTTCCGGAAGCTCGAAAAGAAGATGCAGGATCTGGAGACGGCAAACCGGAAACTGAGGGTCTCCGAGGAGTGCTACCGCCAGACCTTCATGAATGCGTCGGATGTCATTTGCACGATTGACAATAATCTGAATATACAGAGTATTTCGCCGAGTGTGGAGCGTATCCTGGGGTACGAGGCGCAGACTTTCGTCGGCCGGCCGTTCTCGGAATTCGGGCACATCGTGCTGACGCCCGAATCCCTTGAGCGTGCGATCGCCGATGCGGCCGCCATCCTCGGGGGGCAAACCATCGCGGCGGCGGTATATGAATTCATCACCAGGGACGGGACCGTCAAGTACGGCGAGGTCAGCGGCTCCCCGTTGATGCAGCAGGGCAGGATCGGCGGGATCGTCTCGGTGGCCCGCGACATCACGGACCGCAGGCGGGCCGAGGATGCCCTGCGGCAGAGCGAGAAGAGATATCAGGACCTGTACAACTTCCTGCCGATCCCCGTCTATGAGATGGATTTCGAGGCCAACATCACGGCCGCCAACCGCGCCGTCTTCGAAACCTTCCGGGGTACGGAAGCGGACCTCCGAAAAGGGGCCAACGCCTGGATGATCCTTTCGCCTGAAGACAGGGAAAGATCCGCCCGGAATATCGAGCGTCTGCTCAAGGGGGAGCGTGTCGAAGGCACGGAATACACGCTGACGAGGATGGACGGGACCCGGTTTCCGGCCATTGTCGTCTCGAGCGTCATTTACCGCGACGACAAACCCGTGGGGCTCCGGGGGGCCGTCATCGACATTACGGAACGTAAGAAGGCCGAGGAGGATGTCCAAAAACTGGCAGCCATTGTCCGGCACAGCGGCGAGCTGATTAATCTGGCCACGCCGGACGGGAAGATGACCTTTCTCAACGAAGCGGGCGGCAAAATGCTGGGCATCGATCCGGAGGCGGTGAATCGATACAAAATCCGTGATGTCCTTCCGGAACATATCCTCCCCAAGGTGCAGACGGACATTTTACCCACCCTCATGAGCGGCGGTTCTTGGGAGGGGGAGCTGCAATACCGGAATATCGAAACAGGGAAACTGATGGACGTCTATGCGATGCTCTTTCCCATTCAAAATCCTGCCGGCGGGATCCCTTCAGTTATCGCCAATGTTTCCCGTGACATCACCGACCGCAAGCGGGCGGAGAATCAGCTCCGGAACGCTCTTGAGCTGCTGAGGAAGGCATATACGGCAACCATTCAAGTCATGGTGCAGGCCGTGGAGACAAGAGATCCCTATACGGCCGGTCACCAGATGCGCGCGGCGAAGCTGGCCCGGGCGATCGCCCTGGAGATGGGGTTGCCCCGGGATAAAGTCGAAGGCATCCACATGGTGGGCTCCATCCACGACATCGGGAAAATGGCCGTGCCGGCGGAGATATTGTCCAAGCCGACGAAACTCTCCGATATCGAATTTTCCCTGGTCAAGGCCCATGCCGAGAAGGGATACGAGATCCTGAAGGATGTGGAATCTCCCTGGCCGCTGGCGGAGATTGTCTATCAGCATCATGAGCGGATGGATGGTTCCGGTTATCCAAGGAGCCTGACGGGGGAGGAGATTCTTCCGGAGGCGCGTATCCTGGCGGTGGCCGACGTCGTGGAGGCGATGGCCTCCCACCGGCCCTATCGTCCGGGCCTGGGGTTGAATGCGGCCCTGGCGGAGATTGAAAACAACAAAGGGAGGCTTTATGACGGGGATGTGGTGGATGCCTGCCTGAGACTTTTCCGCGAGCAAGGTTTTGAACTTGAAGGGGCCTGAATACAGAGCCGTCATGAGCGGCGCAGTTCCGGACCCCAACCTTTGATGACTTTTTGCGGGTTCATCTACCGCGCAAGAGTTCCAGAGACGGCGGCGAAATTCTTCCCGCACGGCAACGCCATGGATGTCGGCAGGATTGCATAGCAATCTCATGCTTATCCGTTTTCAGTCCGGGGAAAGGGCGGCGGGGAACCCGCCGATGCCGCCCCGCCCCCCTCCCTCCCCCGGGTAGGGAGGGAACGGAGGGCAGGCAGCGTTTGTCGGTGATGGAGCCGCTTACACCACGCCGTAGGCGAGCATGGCCCGGGCGACCTTGGTGAAGCCGGCGATGTTGGCCCCCATGACGTAATCGCCCTTGCGGCCGTAAGCCTCGGCGGTCTCCACGCAGGCCTTGTGGATGCTCTTCATGATGATGAGCAGGCGGTTGTCCACCTCCTCCCTGGTCCAGGAGAGCTTCAGGCTGTTCTGGCTCATCTCCAGACCGGAAGTGGCCACGCCGCCGGCGTTGGCCGCCTTGCCGGGGCCGTAGAGGATGTTGTTTTCCTGGAAGATCTTCACCGCCTCGGGCGTGGAGGGCATGTTGGCCCCTTCGGCCACGCAGAAGCAGCCGTTCTTCACCAGGGCGGCGGCATGGGAGCCGTCGATCTCGTTCTGGGTGGCGCAGGGCAGGGCGATATCCACCTTGATGCCCTGGTCGCGGATCACGTCCCAGACGCTCGACCCTTCGAAGCAGGCCGTCTTGTACTTGTCGGCGTATTCCTTGATCCGGCCGCGCTTGACGTTCTTCAGTTCGATGACGTAGTCGCACTTCTTGGCGTCGATGCCCTTTTCATCCACGATGGTGGCGGTGGAATCACAGAGGGTGATGACCTTGCCGCCCAACTGGTTCACCTTTTCCACGGCATACTGGGCGACGTTGCCGGAACCGCTGATGGCGACGATCTTCCCCTTGAAATCCAGGCCCCGGGTGGCGAGCATCTCGGCGGCGAAGTAGGTCGTGCCGTAACCGGTGGCCTCGGGACGGATCAGGCTGCCGCCGTATTCCAGGGCCTTGCCGGTCAGCACGCCGGTGTGCTCGTTGCGGATCTTCTTGTAGTAGCCGAAGAGGTAACCGATCTCCCGTCCGCCCACGCCGATATCGCCGGCGGGGACATCGCACTCCGCCCCGATGTGGCGGAACATCTCCCGCATGAAGGACTGGCAGAACCGCATCACTTCGCCGTCCGACTTGCCCTTGGGATCGAAGTCCGAACCGCCCTTGCCGCCGCCCATGGGCAGGGTGGTGAGGGAGTTCTTGAAAATCTGCTCGAAGCCGAGAAACTTGATGATCCCCAGGTTGACGGAGGGATGGAAGCGGAGCCCGCCCTTGAAGGGGCCGATGGCGTTGTTGAACTGGACGCGGAAGCCGCGGTTGACCCGGACCTTGCCCTTGTCGTCCACCCAGGGAACGCGGAACAGGATCGCCCGCTCCGGCTCCACGATCCGCTCGTAGATGTTGGCCTTCACGAACTCCGGATGCCGTTTGGTGGTGGGCTCCAGGGTTTCCATCACCTCTTCCACCGCCTGATGGAACTCCGGCTGGTCCGGATCGGTTTGTTTGACCTTGGCAATGACATCTTTGATTACTGACATAACTATACCCCCTAAATTTATTTTATGTGGTTTTTGTCCATATCTGTAAAGGGCGTCAGCTCCGCGTAGTTCATCACGGCGGACATGGCCCGGTTTTCCACGACTATGCCGGCTTCCTGGACACAGGCGACGGGGTTCAGCCCGCCCACGAGGACGACGCCGACCTTGTTCATCTCCACGGGGATCTGGCAGACCGGCTCACTGACCTCCCCCATGACAAAGACCCCGCGAATATCCGCCGCCTCCATTTTCTCCAGGATGTCCCGGGTCAAGGACAGGCAGATGGCGGGAATTTCACGGAAATTGGCCAGGATCATCCCGTCGCCGCTCTGGACGGCATTCCGGACGGCGGTCATGTTGGCCCGGATGAAGGCCTCGGAGGGATCGAGAGAGGAACCGGAGTAATAGATCAGCTCGACGAAGCGCAGGGGTTGGCGTTGCCTGATCTGGAGGGTGCCGGCGAACTTGGAGTCCATGGGGACGCCCTGTTTCAACAGGACGCCGTTGACGACGATGCTGCAGACCGTGGCCAGGGCGATCTTCCCCTCGGGAACGGTGATGTCCCCGATTCTCTCCCCCGCGGCGGCCACGGCCACCCGGTTGCTGACGGCGAAGCCGGCGGCGAAGACGGGGGTCATGATCCGGATGGCCCGGGGAAAATCGTCGCTCTGGAACAGGGAGACGTTTACCGGCAGCAGGCCCGTTTGCCGCTCCGGGTCGAAGGTGGTCTGAAACGCCAGGGTCTCGATCCGGGAGATGGCCAGGCCGACCTTGTCTTCCACCCGGGCCGCCCGCAGCTCCTCGATGCCGAGAGGGGTGATGACGCGGCCGTCCTTCTGGCCGACGAGTCTGGTGAGCCCCCGCTCGTCCATCAGCTTCAGGTGATAACGGACGGCCCGCTCGCTGGGGTTTGCGCCCAGCTCCTGCATCCGCCGGGCGATCAGGCGCGACCCTGCGGGACCCTGGACCTCGTTGAGGATTCTCAGGATCAGCAGCGTTTTTCTCTCGATATCTTTCGGATCGGTTAGGTTCGTTCCCATCGGCAATCGGCCATCATTTGCCGATGGTCTCTACATGGAATTGACCCCGCTGTCAATACAAATATGTTTCCTTATGGCACGAAAATGGGGATATTTACCGAACCAGGGGGCTGACGCCGTCCCAGCATTTCAGGCACAGATCCTCGCGGGGCATCCCGAGGGCCTCCACAAAGGCATCGATGCCGTTGTACTTGACGGAGTCGGCATCGATCTGGGCGGCGATCCACCTTTCCAGGGTCCGCAAATCGTCGAAGCAACCGATGGTTCCCGAGGGGAAGCACTGCCGGGCGGCGAGCTCTTCCAACGTCCGGGTGGAAACGCCGAAATCGCAGGGGTACATGAGGGGAGGGCAGGCGATGCGGACGTGGACCTCTTTGGCGCCGGCGTTTTTCAGATCCCGCACCTTGTCCCGGATCTGGGTACCCCGGACGATGGAATCATCGCAGATGACGATCCTTTTCCCGTCCACCGCGGATCTGAGGATGGAGAGCTTGCGTTTCGCCATCTTTTCCCGGGCGTGCTGACTGGACTGGGTATAGCTCCGGTCGGCGTAGCGGTTGTAGAGAAAAACATCCTGATAGCGGAGCCGGGAGCGCTGATGATAGCCCAGGGCATGGCCGATGCCGGACATGGGGACGGGGGCGACGATATCCGCCGTCACGTCCTGCTCGTCGATATCCCGTTGGGCGAGAGATTGCCCGAGGCGGTTTCTCGCCTCCTGGACATAGAGGCCGTCGATGACGGAATCGATGCTGGCCGTATAGGCCCATTCGAAGGCGCAGTGGGCCTTTCGGGGGGAGGGGAGCCGGCGGAGGGTGTGGAAGCCCTCGGCGTCGATCAGGATGATCTCGCCGGGGTGGACGTCGCGGACCACCTCCATGTCGAGATTCTGCAGCGCCCGGGATTCGGAGCTGACGGCGAAGCGGGTTCCGTTCCGGCCGAGGATGAGGGGCCGGAAGCCGTAGATGTCCCGGGTGGCGTAGATCCCCTCCGCGGCGAGGACGACCAGGGAATAGGCCCCCCTGATGCGGTCGGCCAGGGCGGCGATGCCGGTGGTCATGTCGTCCGCCTCCATGATGGTCTTGGCGATGACTTCGATGTTGTAGCTCCGGTAGAAGGAGTGACCCTGATCCTTCATGGCGGCGATGATCTCCTCGGCGTTGATGACGTTGCCGCTGAAGGCCACGGAGATGTTCCCGAGGCGGGACTGCCAGGCCATGGGCTGACGTTCCCAGAGACTGACGTGGCCGATCCCCCAGTTGCCTTTGAGGTAGAGGAGATCCTGTTCCGTGAAGGAGTTGCCGACCTTGCCGTGATGGGTGACCTGGTGGATGTGCCGGTCGAAGGTGGCAATGCCGCAATATTCCTGCCCCCGGTGCTGGAGGAAATCGATGCCGTTGTACACGTCATATACGCAGGGGAATTGCGAATAGATCCCGAATACTCCGCAATTGTCTTTTGTTTCGCTCATTTCTTGCCTTGTTCTCCCGGTGTTTATTTCCCGCCGCTCGGATCGTTCTTTATGGCTGCAAAAAAACCCGCGCCGGCTTCGTCGCGGCTCGTCGTCCGACCATGGCCTTGGTCCGTCCCCCCTACCTGATATCGGCGTGGTAGCTCTGCAGGGACTTGGCCCGGCCGTGCCCCTTCCGGAAGGCCGTGATTCCCTTGACGGCCGCCACGGCCGCGGCGATGGTGGTGATATAGGGGATCTTGTATTTGATGGCCGCCTTGCGGATGTAGGAGTCGTCGTACTGGCTGAGCTTCCCGCTGGGGGTGTTGATGATCAGGTTGATGGTCCCGTTCTTGATGGCATCCACGATATTCGGCCGTCCCTCGTGCATCTTCAGGAGGGCTTCCGAGGGGATGCCCTCCTCCGCCAGGAACCGGTGGGTGCCGGTGGTGGTCATGATCCGGAAGCCCAGGTTGTGGAACGCCCGGGCGACTTCCAGCACCCCGCCCTTGTCCCGGTCGTTGACGGTGAGCAGCACCGTCACCGCGCCGGGCAGCACCTGCTGCGCCGCCTCCTCCGCCTTGTAGAAGGCCAGACCGAAGGAATCCGCCAGTCCCAGCACCTCGCCGGTGGAGCGCATCTCCGGACCCAGGAGGGGATCGACCTCCTGGAACATATTGAAGGGGAATACCGCCTCCTTGACCCCGAAATGGGGGATGACCCGCTTGCCGACCTGGAAATCGGCGAGTTTACCACCCAGCATGACCTGGGTGGCGATGCGGGCCATGGAGATGTTGCAGACCTTGGAGACCAGCGGCACCGTCCGGGAGGCCCGGGGATTGGCCTCCAGGATATAGACGACGCCGTTGGCGATGGCGTACTGGATATTCATCAGGCCGACGACGCCGAACTCCACGGCGATCCGCCGGGTGTAGTCGTTGATGGTGTCGATGTGCCGGGCGGAGATACTGATGGGGGGGATCACGCAGGCGGAATCGCCGGAATGGACGCCGGCCAGTTCGATATGTTCCATGATGGCGGGGACAAAGGCGTCCGTGCCGTCGGAGATGGCGTCCGCCTCCACTTCGATGGCGTTTTCCAGGAATTTGTCGATGAGGATGGGCCGCTCCGGGGTCACGCCCACGGCCGCCGCCACATAGCGTTTCAGCATCTCCTCGTCGTGGACGACCTCCATCCCCCGGCCGCCCAGGACGTAAGAGGGACGGACCATGAGGGGGTAGCCGATCCGCTCCGCCACGGTGAGGGCCTCGGCGAGATTGGCGGCCATGCCCGACTCCGGCATGGGAATACCGAGTTTTTTCATCATCTTGCGGAACTGGTCCCGATCCTCCGCCAGATCGATGGTTTCCGGAGAGGTGCCGATGATCTTCACCCCGGCCCGGGCCAGCTCCTGGGCGATGTTCAGGGGCGTCTGCCCGCCGAACTGGACGATGACCCCTTCGGGCCGCTCCTTTTCGTAGATGGCCAGCACGTCTTCCACGGTCAGGGGTTCGAAGTAGAGCTTATTGGAGGTGTCGTAGTCCGTGGAGACCGTCTCGGGATTGCAGTTCACCATGATGGATTCATAACCTTCGTCCCGGAGGGTGAAGGCGGCGTGGACGCAGCAGTAGTCGAATTCGATGCCCTGGCCGATCCGGTTGGGGCCGCCGCCCAGGACCATGATCTTCCGGTTTTGGGAAACCGCCACCCGGTCCGGGGCGTTGTAGGTGGAGTAGTAATAGGCGGCGTTTTCCACCCCGCTCACCGGTACGGCATCCCAGCATTCCACCACCCCCAGGGCGGTGCGCCGCCGGCGGATTTCCCCTTCGGGGACCCCCAGAATCTGCGCCAGATAACGGTCGGCGAAGCCGTCCTTCTTGGCCTGGACCAGCAGGTCGTCGGGGATCGCTTTCCCTTTGTATGCGAGGATTTTCTCTTCGAGTTCCACCAGCTCCTTCATCTGCCCGATGAACCAGGGCTTGATGTGGGTGCGGCGGCAGAGGGTGTCGATGTCCGCGCCCTTGCGGAGGGCCTCATACATGATGTACTGCCGTTCGCTGGACGGTTCGGCGAGCAGCTCCAGCAGCTCCTCCAGGGGTTTTTCATGGAAATCCTTCGCGAACCCCAGGCCGTACCGGCCCTTCTCCAGGGAGCGGATGGCTTTCAGGAAGGCCTCCTTGTAGTTCTTGCCGATGCTCATCACCTCGCCCACGGCCCGCATCTGGGTGCCCAGGCGGTCCAGGGAGCCGGGGAATTTCTCGAAATCCCAGCGGGCGAACTTGACGACGACGTAATCACCCGAGGGTGTGTACTTGTCCAGGGTTCCTTCCCGCCAGTAGGGGATCTCATCCAGGGTAAGGCCGGCGGCAAGCAGCGAGGAGATGAAGGCGATGGGGAATCCCGTGGCCTTGGAGGCCAGGGCGGAGGACCGGGAGGTCCGGGGGTTGATCTCGATGACCACCACCCGGCCGGTCTTCGGGTCGTGGGCGAACTGGACGTTCGTCCCGCCGATGACCTCGATGGCCTCCACGATGTCATAGGAATGCTTCTGAAGCCGGGCCTGGAGTTCCGGGCTGATGGTGAGCATCGGGGCGGTGCAGTAGGAATCGCCCGTGTGCACCCCCATGGCGTCCACGTTTTCGATGAAGCAGACGGTGATCATCTGGTTCTTCGCATCCCGGACCACTTCCAGCTCCAGTTCTTCCCAGCCGAGGACGGACTCCTCGATGAGGATCTGCCCCACCATGCTGGCGGAGATGCCCCGGCTGGCCACGGTGCGGAGTTCTTCCAGATTGTAGACCAGGCCGCCGCCCGTGCCGCCCATGGTATAGGCGGGGCGGATGACCACCGGATAGCCCAGTTCGGCGGCGATCTTCTCCGCTTCCTCGACGCTGTAGGCCGGTTCGCTTTTCGGCATCTCGATGCCGAGGCGGTTCATCGTCTCCTTGAAGGCGATGCGGTCTTCCCCCCGCTCGATGGCATCCACCCGGACGCCGATGACCTTCACGCCGTATTTGTCCAGGATGCCCTGCTTATGCAGTTCCGAGGTGAGATTGAGGCCCGTCTGGCCGCCCAGGTTGGGCAGGATGGCGTCGGGGCGTTCGTTTTCGATGATCTCCGTCAGGGAGGGGATGTTCAGGGGCTCAATATACGTCACATCGGCCATGCCCGGATCGGTCATGATGGTGGCGGGGTTGGAGTTGACGAGGATGATCTTGTAGCCGAGTTTCCGCAGGGCCTTGCAGGCCTGGGTGCCGGAATAATCGAATTCGCAGGCCTGGCCGATGACGATCGGTCCGGAGCCGATGATAAGGACGGAATTTATATCGCTTCTCTTGGGCATGGGATGTCTCCTTGGGTCGGGCAATACGGCGCAATTATGTATCTTTCTTGAACAATAATGTCGCGCCGGGCTTGCGGACTATAGGCAAGTCCCGCTCTCCTGTCAAGGTGAAATGATGATCAGATTTTTTCAAAAATTACTTGACTTTGTAAAAGACACGGAATATAAGGACACCATATCCTGGCTCGCGCTTTGATATATACCTAAGCGCGGAACAGTTAAAGTTGGGTTAAAAAGATTGAAAGTGCAAAGGAAGCCACCATGCTCTTGAGAGTCTTGGCGGCTTTTTTATTTCCGTCATAATGGTAATTCGACTTTTGGTAAATTTGTAGAAAGGAGGATGCTTATTATGTCGGAAGGTAAAGTAAAATGGTTCAACGAGAGCAAAGGTTTTGGATTTATCGAGAAAGAATGACGGTGGAGATGTTTTTGTCCATTACAGCGCCATTCAGGCTGCCGGTTTCAAGACTTTGACGGAAGGCCAGTCGGTAAGCTTCGATGTCGTCCAGGGCAAAAAAGGCCCGGCCGCAGAAAATGTGAAACTCAATTAAATAATCCTTAGGAGATAACAGAGGCGCTCCATGACAATCATCTGTCGGGGAGCGCCTCTTTATTTTTCATGACCTGCCTTCGGCAATGAAGCGGCCGATGTAATTGCCAATGACCAGAAGATTAAAAATATGTCTCATCAATCCAAAATTTGAGCCTTCCTACTGGGGCATGGATTACGCACTGCCCATCTATCCGGGGAACAAGCGATGCACCATGACGACCGGGGCGTTGCCCCATCTCGCCGGACTTGTGCCGGAGCACGAGGTCTATCTTCTTGACGAGAATGTCGAGCGGATTGATTTCAATTTTCTCAGGGGCTTTGACATCGTCGGGATAACCGGAATGGTCGTCCAGAAAGAAAGGATGAAGGCAATTCTCTTCAGGCTCCGTGCCCTGGGAATCTTCACGGTGGTGGGCGGCGCCTACGCTTCGGTGGATGAAGAGTATTTCGCGGATTTATGCGATGTGGTCTTTTCCGGTGAAGCGGACGAAACATGGCCGGATTTTGTGGCGTCCTTCGCGGCGGGCGGGATTAATAAAAAGATTTACACCCAGGAACACCGAACGGTCATGACCGCTATGCCCAAACCGCGCTATGACCTCCTCAAGGTTGACCGTTATGATTCCGGATCGGTCCAGTTCTCCCGCGGCTGTCCTTTCCAGTGTGAATTTTGCGATATCATTGTCACCTTCGGCCGTCGTTCCCGGACCAAGGAGCCGGAACAAGTCCTGGAAGAGCTGGAAGACATGCGGAAAGTAGGGTTTTTCTCCTGCTTTATCGTGGATGATAATTTCATCGGCGACAAAAAATCGGCAAAGGACCTGCTCCGTCTCATCATTCCTTGGCAACGTAAACATGGCTATCCACTGCGACTGACAACCGAGGCCAGCATCAACCTGGCGGATGATGCGGAACTCCTCGATCTCATGTATCAGGCAAATTTCCGCTCCGTGTTCATCGGCATCGAGACGCCCAGAGTAGCCTCCCTGCAAGGTAAGCGTCAGATGAACTCATCTTTTCAGGGGGTTGTTTTTGGGTTAAGCCTTT